>SDBS01000029.1_pt1 | contig 93420 bp, 77 predicted proteins | sample 2277091 | NCBI WGS metagenome assembly SDBS01 (sample SAMN10404972, study PRJNA504765) | marine sediment metagenome | isolation source: marine sediment core GS10_PC15, 163 cmbsf | place: Arctic Ocean: Southern Knipovich Ridge | collected 2010
ACTATATATTAAGTGAACAATTTGAGAAATAAAGACTAATTAGAGAATAAAGAGAGAGTTCCATAATTCATTTAAAAGAAATTTAGATTTAATTATAAAATCAGTTCAGGATTATAAAGAAATTAAAGAAAAACTTGATTTGAGATTGGGAATTGTGAAGATAGAAGTCGGGGATGCGCGGGATTTAAGATTGGATGATAGTTCTATTGATGGAATAATTACTTCACCACCTTACTCTATTGCATTAGATTATGTTAAAAATGACGGACATTCATTGGAAGATTTAGGGTTAGATGTCTCTAAAATGAGGGAGGATTTTATTGGTGTCAGAGGAAAGGGTAAAACAAGGGTAGAACTTTACAATGAAGATATGAAAAAGTCATATTCGGAGATGTACCGTGTGCTTAAACCAGGGAAGTTTGCTGTTATAGTCATTGGGAATGCAAAATATCAAGGTGAAGAAGTAAAAACGGTAGAATTCACTATTGATTATATGGAGAGTATTGGTTTTGGGCTTGTAAAAAACTTGAACAAGATAATCTTTGGACTGTACAGTATAATGAAGAAAGAAAATATATTGTTCTTTAAGAAGAGTGGATAGATTACTACAGAAACATCTAAAATCTACAAAAAAAGAGCAGCAAAGTGATTAACATGTGTTCAGATAATCACACTTCATTATGGATTTTGGGTAAATGGGTAGGGTAATAATAGTAGTATTTCTTAAAAGCTATAGAAGAGATGAGACACGTAATAAATAACTTTAAAGCTTAAGAAGAAGGAAATTAGAGATTTATGTTAACAAAGAAATCGGTTGGATGATAATCGAAAATAATTTCTTAGGTTGCTCTCAAAATAAAAACGGGCTACTCTATTCAAGTAGCCCGTTTTTTAGTATTAACCTAGATGTTAGAAAAGGAGTCCAATGGCAATTCTGTGGATAATCGATAGCCTTCCCATGTCTTCCCCTGCATAATCGATCTTTATCTTCTGGCTGCCGAGGGGCAGGTTAGCACCGCATCCAAAGGAAAATCCTTCATGTCCGTTCAATTTATCCGCAAAGAGGTCCTCATCGTACTTGTATCCACCCCTTAGAGCAAACATGTCATTCCATACGTACTCCATTCCAAGTCGGATAATTTCTTTGCTATCATTGGGATGGGATGCATCAAGCGCTATTGTGAAGATGCTGGATTCAGTTTTTAGGACGTCGTATGCGAGACCAATAGTGAAATTCATCGGGAGCGGATAGGGTGTGGCAGAGATTTCCATTGGCTGATCCGCACCAATCCAATCGTCTTCCTTCAACTCGGTTCCCAGATGTCCGCCTTTGAAGACCATGTCGGGCCCGAAATTGGTCATTACGAATGCGAGTCTGAAGTTCTCGATGAACGTTGGTCTGTAGATTGTGCCAAAATCAAGTGCTAAACCATTAGCTGACATATCCCAGATGTTTTCTTGAATCCATTTTATGTTCATACCAAAAGCGAATAAATCTGTAAAGTTTCTTGAGTAGTTTATTGAAGCAGCTATGGAACTTGCACCAAATTTATCTCCTGTTCCGTCTGGTTCATACACGGTTGTTACATCCATCTCACCCATTGTGAGTAGCGTGACTCCAAAACCGATATTGCCGGCCATTCCCATCGGTCTTACATAGGAGAAGAAGTTGGTTCTTATATCCAATACCCAATCTACATCGCTCACAAGGAGCTCGTTTCCTTGTACCATTGCAGCACAGGCAGGGTTCCAGTAAAGTGCGGAAGCATCGTCAACAACTGCACTAAATGCACCTGCCATTGCAGGACCCCTTGCACCGATACCGATCTTCAGAAACTGAGCACCTGCTGTTCCAAGTTTAGAAAAGGCTGCGTAGGATAAGGATGAGATGAGAAGAACCAAAACAATCATCAATGTGATTCTTTTTATCATTTTATACCTCCATTCTGAATATTTCATTATCTTATCAGAGCAAACTTTCCTGTCTTGGTTTCTTCGTATTCACCGTTTGGCGCAGAGATATGATAGATATAGATTCCACTTGCCGGTCTCTGGTCGTTATCTGTAAGAATATCCCACTTTTCGCTTCCACCTTGGACAGAACTGGTTGCACTTACTTCAACCTCGTGTTCAATGGTCTTGATTAGATTGCCTGAGAGTGTATAAATCCTTATCGTACATACGTTTGGTAAATTTGTGAATCTAAGTATTCCATAGTTACTGCTAACTTCCCATGGGTTTCTGACAACATATGGATTTGGAACTACTTTTATTTTGTCAAGATTTATATCTCCGAAGGAGAAGGCAGTGCTTGTTATTGTGAAATCATTCCCTTCTGTTGGAGCTATTTCACCTGAGTTGTAAATAGTCCATATCTCGTCACTCACGGGGTGGTTGTTCCAGTTCATCGGATATGCTTCACTCCCAATGTAGTTGAAATGATATTTTACACCGCAGACATAGAAATAGGTCCTTGATGAGAGATTGTCTGAGGTTATGTACTGTGAATTTACATCAGGATTTGAGAAACTAACAGGTCCAAAACTCCAATTGTCACCCCATTCAGAACCAAATGGTACAAGAACATCATTTGCAAGATCCCATACTGTTGCAGTAACAGTATCGCCATTAATGGTTTTCCATCTGATCTCAAAGTTAGTGCCACCTCTGAATGCCCACATGTCCATAATACCTACGATGAGAAGAGTGTCAGTGTATGCAATACCAATATCTGTTGACACTTCGATGGAGTCGGCAGTCAAAAGGATATCAAGATCATAGACATAAGAGGTATCATAGGTTGTTACTGTATCAATAGCGGTTTCTGTATAGACCGTTGAATAGGTTGAATCTTTAAAATGGATTTCGATTGAACCTGAATACTCGATGCCATCAAATAGAGGGGATGCAAAATCTCCCGTGACGTTAACTGCATAGAGAGAATCGTATGAAGTTACTGTGGTTATTGTGTCACCACTTGTATCAACAGTCACAGATTCTGTTGCTGAGATAAAGGAATCGGTAATTTCAACAAAGGCATCGATGTTTGAAAGAAGAAGGGAGTCAGGTTGCAGGTATACGTCAAAATTGTAAACCGGGAGTTCATCGCTTCCCTCTTTTGCAGTCTGCCATTCGGCACTATAGGTGTCGCCTGTTACCATTATACCGCCTTTTGGTGTTGCGGTTGAGGTAACAGCATTGGTGGCACCTGCTGATTGTGTTACATTTGAGGTTGCCTCAGTTATCACATTTCCGAAGTCTGACATTGGAACAACAACCACTTGAGCCTTACCACTTTCCTGAGAGATGAATACAGTATCTCCGAGTAGTCCTGATGTATTGTAATCAAAGGCTGATACAGCGTAGTAATACTCAAAACCATTGTATACTCCGATTGTATCAACATATGAATACTGTAAACCCTCATCTGCACCATTTTCTGTTCCATCCGGCAGGAGTTTGATGCCGTTCTTTTTGTCAAATTCTGCTATTTCCTCCCAGGTTCCTATCTTACCTACTTTTCTCCAGACCCTGTATCCTTCAACATCGAATTCTCTGTAGATTGTATCACCTGCAGCCTGCATTGCGGGATAGTATACATCGGATGTCTTCTCCGCAGTGTTGTCCCAACAGACAGTAACCCTCTGGTTGCCAGGTATAAGAGCAGTAATAGAGGGTGGAGGTGAGGGTGGTCCTGGTGATGCCCAATCAAGGTCGTAGAGTTGCTTTGCTGCATCCGCTTGCTGCTGTAAATAGACAAGTCCTCCTGTATTACCGTTTGAAAACATCATTGCCATAACAATTGTATCGGCTTCGCCAGGGGCAAGATCGAATGGACCTGAAGACATTGCCATTCTCTTATCAGAGGGGTCAGTATCTGCACTGTCTCCAAAGGGATTGTACACTGGCGGTGTCACAGTGAAGTCGTAACCCGCCATTACTAAGTAACGTTCTTCGTCATCATTTGCATCAATATCCCTTGTAAACTTCTTAAATGCAGTAAGTGGAAGTCTTTCCCCAGGATAAATAACTGTATCGGGGTTTGCAGGGTCCTGACCTACATTGACAGTATCATCTGCTACTGGACCTTGAAGGTAGCTAAAGCCAATATAGTAAGGTGGTATCGCATCCCAACCTGCTTCCTGAGTCATAGAGGATGTATAACCAAGACTTCTACCCCTGTCAAGTCCAACGAGGTCATCATCTGCATTCCCTATATCAAGGTCACTTCCAAGACCAACATATAGGTCGGTTATGGTTCGTCCTAATGTATCGGTGTTCTCAATAATGTACTCGATAAAAAGCATATTCTCAAGAAGTGCCTGAGTCCAGGCAAATGTATGTCTTGTTACAGTTAGTTGTATGGTTGTGTAGGGTAGTTCGGTTTGAACACTTGGTTCATGACTGTTGAATAGACACCATGTGTCCTCATCACCAAGCACAATCTTCTCTCCAAGAGTGTCAACAAGTGGCCATTCAGCAAAATCCACAGGGTTTGTGCTCACATACAGTCTGTCCTCTGGATGGCTCTGGGGTTGGTCAAGGTGGTCCTGATTGTGCGAATAGGGACCTGGGATGAATTCCTGTCCGCTTCCAACGGTGTTGTATCCATTGACAACCACGGAATCGCTCCCAACAACACCAGCGATCCAGAGACCTGCTCCATAGATATATGCATTAGCACTCCCTTTAGGCCACCAGCAACCTGATGTATTTGCAGGACTCTGCCCGTATTGACCATAGTTGGTGATGTAGGTTTCTACCTGGTTTATTTCAATCTTCTCCAGTTCGAATGCCAGGGGGTTCATCGGTCCGGGATCATCAGTTATTATGTATGAAAAACCAGTGGTTGCAAACAGGAGAAGAAGGGAGCAAGAGAGCACCGTTATCAAGAGAAATTTTCCTGTTTTTTGGCTCATCATTATAGCCTCCGTTTTTATTATGAGTTATTTAAGTTAAAAGCTTACACTGATTCCGACATTAATCTTTCTCGGTTCTCCATACATGTACGGATCATTGAGGAGATCTTCGTATGCCAATTTATAGGATCTATACCACTCCTCTGTTGTAATTATCCCATCGCCTGCGCCAACTATCTCATCATTTTCATCAGGGATACCAAGGTCCCTTCTTTCATCGTAACTACTATGTGTGTCTGGTATTCCTTGGTCTTGGTCGACGCCAGTTGGCCAGGTAGAGGTAATGTATCCATTATATGTTGAGAGTTTATCGTTGTCATCCGTTTTTCCTGTCTCAGGATAGACATTCAAGATATTCTTTATATCAAGAACATTTGTTACCTCAGCAAAGAGGGAGTAAATCAAGTTCCACTGTTTGAAATCCTTTTTCATCTTCAAATCTGCTACCCAGGTCCATGGCATCCTTTCTGCATTGACTTCTCCAATTATCAATTGTGAGGTGTTTCTCTTTGTATATGGCAGTCCACTTGCTACCGTTATCAGGGTATTGATATTGAGGTTGTGCAGAGGATATATGTCGCCGAGAGTTGGACCGCTCTTATCAGGGATACCAAAATTTATTTCTGTTGAAATAAGATGTCTCTGGTCGAATTCAAGAGCGTAACTTGATTTCGGCATGGGAACAGGTTTACCTGTAACAGGATCAAGTGGAACATTTGCTATATAATCATAGTATGCCTGTGTTCCGTAAGAGGCAGTTCCTTTTGCCTGGGAGAGTGTGTAAACAAATTTGCCGGAAAGATATCGTGTTGCTCTCTTTGAGAATGTGAATTCTGCTCCTTTTACATTACCGTAGTCTTCTGTGACAAACTGGGTATAGTTATTTGGTAATGATGGTTTGAATCGTACCCCAATCAGATCATACAGGTCTTTATAGTAGAAATTCATGAAGACAGCTGCATCAGGTGCAAATTGATGAGCAATACCAATTTCATATGCAGTTGTTTGCTGAGCATCTATATCCGGGTTTCCGATCCTTGTCCAGCCACCCCTTGCAGTTGCAATATTTGTCATTATACCATCATATAATCGTACAAGTCTGGGAATCTGGAAGAACTGCCCATAAGAAACATGGAGTTTTGTTCTCTCAGAAATAGGGAATGCAACACCAAGTCTGGGACTTATCTTGTATTTGGGTGATGCGTCTTCTTTATACGTTTCTATTTCTTCATCTGTTGCTCCTGCTGGGGGTGTGATTGCAGGATCTTTGTATTTCCAGGCTTTTGGATCAAGATAGTCGCCTCGTAACCCAATATTTACAACGAAACCAGGATACTCAATCTTGTCCTGCACATAGACACCGAATTGGATAGGTTTGTATTCATAATCATCAAAATAGAGGCATAGAGTAAGATCTAAACTGTCACGAGCCATTTCACTATCAACGATGTAACCGCCATAGTGTCTTTCAGCTGTGTGCTGCTTGCCCTCTATCCCTGCCTTTATTTGATGATGGTCTGTTAACTGGCTTGTAATATCAAATTTGCCAGTAATGTATGAGGATAATCTTTCGGTCCAATTACCGCTACCACTGTTTCCAAATGCAAAGTTGTTGCCTGACTGTCCTGGAACCCCCCAAGGATAGTAATAATTACCCTCCTCATCCTTGCCGTAGAAATCAAACAAATCGGTTGAGTCACCTCTCGGTCCGGTTGATTCATCAATGGTATATAGCCACCAATCGAGAAATGTCACATCCTCCCAGAAATCATATTCTACGTCGATATTTCTTGTTCCGTCCCATCTATGGGTGCTGAAGTAAGCAAAGTCTAAAGTATAGAATGTGGATCTATTGAGTACGTGGTTAAAAGCAAGGTGTCCCTGGTATGCTTTTCTCAAGACCGCCGTTCTTTGAGAAGCGGGTTTGTATTTATCATCCTGTTCACTCCATTGACTTTCACCCGGGAGTCCGTATGCACCACAGTATTCTCCATACTGTGTACGGGTTAAAAAACCACTTGCAGAAATCCTCATTGTTGATGACAGCTGATATGTTAATTTACCGTTAACGGAGTAATATTCCTTATCAGTATTTGAGAGAGGGAAATAATAGGAATTCTGGTGGTCCCGTACTGTTACTTCTGATGAGATGAAGTAATTCAGTCCTTTTAAAATAGGTCCACCTATGTTTAGTTCGCCTCTATGAAATCCTTCGTAAAGGTCACCCCCGGATGGTCCTATCTCATAGCCATTGACTTTGTACGTATCATCTGTCTTGAAAGGAAAATCTGTAGAATACCTCAGGAGACCCTCCTGTTTCCTGCCTTCCTTGGTCACCAGATTTATTATTCCACTCATCGCCTGTCCATATTCTGCATTGAAACCGCCTGTTTGAACAACAACCTCTTTAATGGCATTAACATTGAGCTGCGCTCCAGCTGTACCGGTAATCGCATCATTTATGGACATTCCATCCACCATATAGACGATTTCATCTGCTCTTCCGCCGCGGATGTGCAGACCACCTGTTAAAGTGCTTGATCCACCTTCCGACAATATAACACCAGCTTGTTCTGAGATGATATCGTTATAATCATGTGCCATCCTTCTATCCATGTCTTCTGTAGAAATAAAGTGGGTAGTTGCTGTTACATCCTTTTGAACCATTGGTCTCTTTGCAGTTACGGTAACACCTTCGACCTTTATAACTGTCTGCTCGAGTTCAAAATCGATTGTGGTCGAAAAGTCTTGAACTACTCTCACGTCAGTTTTTGTTACAGGTTTATAACCGATCATTGTTGCTGTAAGGGAGTATCTTCCTACAGGAATGTTGATTATAAAGTACTGACCGGTTACACCTGCAGCACCACCCATCGATGTACCGTCAATTACAATGTTTACGCCTGGAAGTGGTTCTCCCGTACTGGCGTCGATAATCCTTCCCATAATTTTTCCAGTAACTCCAGCAAAAGCGGTTGAGATAGAAAAGACTAACAGAAGAGTAATCAAGAACGGTATTTTTGGAAATTTTTCTTCTCTGTTCTTCATTGCACACTCCTTTCGTTGAGCTTTCATTACCTCACTATCAAGAGTTTCTTGGTTGCCCTGAAGTTACCTGTAATGAGTTTGTAAAAATATACTCCCTGAGCAACTCTCTTGTTATTTCTATCAATTCCATCCCATGAAACAGATTTGTATCCTGGTTCTTCAGTGCCGTCAACAAGGGTTCTGATAAGCTGTCCTGCTGCGTTGTAAATCTTCAGTGAAACGTTTGCTACACTTGGAATTGAGTAGAGTATGTTAGTCCTCCTGTTGAATGGATTTGGTCTGTTCTGGGAAAGAGCAAAAATCTTGGGTATGTCGGTATCTATAACATCGTCTGAAGAGAATCTCAGAGTAGTACCGAACCAGGTTAGAGCATTACCCAGGATTGTAATCTGATCCGTTTTTGGCAGTGAGACATACATGAATGGTATGAAGACAACCTTATTATCTGCATCATCCCATCTTAGTCCACGGCAGGTAGTGGCTGAAGCATCTGTGAAGATTTCAGTCGCACTGGCGTCTATACCCACTTCATCGTTCCAGTTTGTAACAGGGAATGTCATTTCTGCTACAATACCATCGGATATTGTATCACCTGTTACTCCATAGATAGAGTCGTAGCAGACATCGTTGTAGATATGATTTACCTTCAGGACATCATATGGGAATTCACCTTCTACATAATCGACATCTGACCAGCCATCCCATAATCCAAGAATTTCATCAGAATTGAAGAAGATATTCCCTCCGCTAAGCATATAGTCATAAAGAACATTTCCGTCACTTTCTTTTGTGAGTATTGTTCCATAACCCCAGTCACCATTCCAGATTAATGTACTGTAAGCAGGGAGAACAGTTGCATCTGGAGCTCCCTGGACAGCAGGATCATATACATCATATCCACCGCTAATTCCAAGGGAATCTAAGACATCAACATAATCAAGTGTATCGTCGCCTGCTTCGTTTACATAGAGAACATCTGCAGTAGGGACAAGGAACCAGAAGTTATATGTAACTGAGGATGCAATTATACTATCGGTATCCATCGCCTCAACATGATAGTAGATATCTGTTGTAACGGTATAAGCAGGGATGTCTGCAGCATAATCAACACCGCTTCTTAATGGAATCATAGGAATAGTGTCTTCAACACCATTTGCTGAAACAATCAAATCAACGGATAGTATTGGTTCGACGAAATTTGTTACGGTTATGGTAACAGGGTAAGGACCTGAAGTGACAGTTGAATAGTACCGTGGAAGACCCAGCAAAGCAGGTGCAGGAGTATTATCAAACCATTTAAGGATCCTTCCTATTAATTCCTGCTGCTGCTGTATCTCAGGGGAATACAGATCGTCATAATCTACTATATATGCGAATGGGAAATAGAGCCATACAACTTTGTATGCACCAGATAGTTCATAACGGAAGGCACTGCAGTAGCCCCATTCATCATAGAGGATACCCCTCCATTGTGTTGTATCAGGGTCTTCAACGAACTTTCCATTATAGTTGTATCCGGGACCTACCCAATAGTATGGGAATGATGTAATGGGCCAGTCTTCGTTAAAGACTGCAGTTATATCATCATTCGTCCTTCCATAGTAAACAGAGATGTAGTCGGGTGCGTAGTCATCCGTTCCACCACGGATACCGAAGTAATCATATAGAAAATCTCCTGGTGCGGTTGTGTAATCACCCCAGGAATATCCGAATTCGCCTGCAATTATATCCATTCCGGAAACAAGCAGGTTTCCACCGCTATCGAGATAATCCTCAATCATTGATTGGGCAGCAGCAAATGAAGCACCTGAATATTCCCAGGAATTCCAGATGATAACATCGTAACCCGCAAGCATGACCGAGTTATCTGGAGCACCATCTGACGGAATATCCCACTGGTCTGCAGTTGGAATTACATCACTTATAACATCGAATGAGTAGCTTCCACCGTAGTAGTCATCATTTACAAAAAGGACGTCACCAGTTTTCTCTCTTATTGTATAGGACGCAGGAGTGGCGGGGTTCGGGTCGGTAGTTGAAAGTCCCTGCATGTCATGGCAGGTGAAGTAGTACTCCATTGTCTGTCCTGCATTTATTCCAGGAAGTATTGCCTTCCAGACACCGTAGGAATTGTCACCTGAGATAAGGGTCATAGAAATGCTGTCCAATGCTCCGCCATCAACAGTGTAATAAAGCCACGCTTCAGTAACGCCTGTAGAATCGAGTGGAATACCCAAATCGGAGAGGGTTGCTGTTACTTCCCTTCCGGTTGTAACATAACTATTCCCCAAGTTATCGTAGGTTATTACCGATGGAGGTGGGTTTTCATACATCCTTACAAGCGCTCTGATATAGACATGGTGCCAGGATGAGTACCATCCAAATGGTCCTCCTGCAACTGTACGCTGCATTATTGTATGGTAAGGTGGTGAAATACTTGCATCTATTATTGGACTGGAATTTCCATCATCCATTATATATGCTGCGAAGAATACATTCTTTTCTACATCAGGCATTGCGGTAACATCAAGTGTGTCCCAGCCGTCTGGTGCGGTTGCTGCTTCCTCTGGGTGGAGGTAATTTCCAGCGACAGGATCGGGTCCCGCATTTACCCCACCGTGGTATTCCTCATAATCGTTTAGGAAATCTATGGTAGTGTCAGGGTCGGAAACATAGTATGTTACTGCACCACCGGCAGCAAAAAGGTAGTAAACCTGAAGTAGCGTGCATGCTGATGGTGACTGGAACCATACACCAAGGTGAAAACCCGCTGCCAATCCACCAAGGGATGATGCTTCACTTCCATTATCGTATGAGAGGACCCAATCAACACCGAGAGGACTAAGTAGAGGTTCTTCAAATGACCTTTTGGGAATAGGCATCACCTCTGGCAAATCGGGTCTATTTTTTACAATGGGAACTGCCCTGCTTGGTTTTCCATACTGTGCGGGATAAAGGAGTACATCAACCGGTTTTGCAATAAGTGAAGTAGCAACAATAATAAGAAGTATTGCTAAAGTCAGAATTGGAATCTTTTCTTTCATTGTACACTCCTTGCTTTAAGGTTTTCTAAAGAACTCCTCATAACTTTCAAGGAGAAAATTCTTGAACCATCACCTCCTTCCAAAGTTCAATTTTTTGTTGATTTTGTATATTGTTTTGCTTCATTTGGCTGAAACATATATTTTGGAAATCTTAATGGAGAAAGCATAGTTTGTCAAGTTTTTTTTTGAAAAAACCGTAAGTATTTTGAGATAAAATCTTTCAGTTCAATATGAGATTCTCGGGGGTTGTTCTGAGGTATTTTTCTATTTCTTATAACCCAATTGTTCTGCTAAGCCTTTATTTAATAGCGACTTTTCGATATTGTTGAGTTTCCCGTATAGAATAGAAAGATTATGATATATTGCTGGATTCTCAGGTTCGAATATCTTTGCTTTCTCAAAGGCATCTATTGAAAACTTAAATTCTTCCCTCAGAAAATAGTATTCTCCGAAACGAGAAAAAAGGATTGCATACCTTTTCTTTCCTTTTCTGTGTAATGGTGGTGGTAATGTAAAACTGGTGGTAGTTATAGGCTCTTTTCTCTCTGTGATCTTAAAAAGTGGTCCAGAAGGAAGGAGCTTTTCTGGTGATACTGAGATTCCTGGTCCTGGGGTATAGAAGCATTCCCGATTGGTAGCTTGAGAAAAGGATAGGGGAGTTAGTGTTCCTTCCCATTCAAAGCCGTATAACCTGAGATAATCTTTGTACCATTCTTCTCTAAAAAGGGGCAGATAAAAGATATCAATTCTGTTTTTTCTCTCAACCTCTACTAAGTATGTGAGGATGAAAAAATCATTTGTGTTTTCTGTCAGGAGTATTGCATTGGCTGGAAGCCAGTCAAGAAGGACAGTTCCATAATTCATTGCATCATAATCCCTTCTCCTACAATTCTCTTTATGATTCAAGATAGGGGATAGTAAAGAAAAGGCAATGAAGAGGGTGGCAAATATCAAGGTTCTTTTTGCCTTAAGCAAGTCTAAAATATAGGATATACCAAGACCAATTAGTATAAAGAGTAGAGGTATAATTGGTAGGAAATAGGCATAGAAATCAGGCCCCCTTCCGGTTAGAAATGAAAAGCAGATGTTAAAAAGTATTGATGATATGAAAAGTATGAAAAGTTTTTTATCTTTTTTGAAAAGCTTGTAAAAGCCAAAGAAAAGAGGTACAATTCCCCAGTACGCGATTTCTCTCAGAAGGTTCAGGATGAAAGGAACAAATGTTTTTTCTGTATACTCCAGAGATAAGAAACCCCCTGAAAAATCCTTTGCTAGAATAAGTGAGAAAAAGTTTTTGAGAGTTTGGGCGTTACCCCAGTTAAAAACAGGATGAAATTTTGAGCGAATAGGGACGTAGAGATAGAATGAAATACCTAAAAGGAAAAGTAAGAATGAATAGAAAAATAATCTTTTCTTCAATCTTCTTTTTTCAAGAATAATGAAGATGAGGAAAGCTGGGAACAAAAAACCGATTGTAATGTTATTCGTGAGACTTAAACCAAAAAGGTATGAAAAGAGGAGAATGAATTTCTCTCCATACTTATGGAAAAGAAGAAGTGAAATAAATATAAGAATTGAAAGGAGTGTGTGAAGTGAGTAGACTTCTGCAATTTCTGTATAATACCAAAAGGTTTTTGAAAATGCAAACAGCAGAAGCGAGGAGAAGAGAACAGGATAAAACAAGGTTTTATCTTCATTCCTCAGTAGAAGGTAAAGAAAAACAGAGAAGAAGAATAGTGTTAGCGAAGAAATAAAAACAGAAAACATATTGACAGCGAGCGCTGTTTTTTTGAAGCTACTAATTAAAGTGAAGAGATGCGATAACACAATATAGAGTGGATGACCTGGGGGATGTGCAATTCCAAGATTCTTTGCTGTGGTAATAAATTCGCCAGAATCTTCCCAGTGAACTGATGGTGCTACACAAAGGGTATAAACAATCCCCAGCAGAAAGGAGAGGGCGAGAAAAATTAACAAAGCTTTCTTCATTGATTCCAATATACAGGAAAGCAAAAAACTTTTCAAGGAAAAAAGAGAAGTTTCATGGTGAATATAATAACATAAGTACAAAGAAAAAGATGGAAAATATAATAGAAGAAATTTAAGACCAAAGAGGTTTGGGATGAAATATAATGGGAGGGTTATCCGGGTTTATCTGTGGCTCAGGTTTGTGATAAAATTCACAAAACAGCTTGACAAACATTATGTCAGATTGTATAATGAACGTTGTATGGAGGGAGAGAAAAAAGGAATAAGAGTTCTTTTTAAGATAGGTTTCCTTTACCACAAATGCGCATTTGATCCTTTAATAGAAGTTTTTGAAAGGGATTCTAAGTATGATGTATGGCTTTCCTGTAAAGAGGAGAAGATGAAATATTTTGGGATTTTCACAAAATCTTTGGAAAAGCAGATGATTGAAAGGTTCAGAAAAGAGGGACACAATGTTACTACATCAGAGCGCGGGTTTGATGTAGTCTTTACTGGAGATACCGTTACAAATCCAAAAGAACTTGGGAAGACAATTATCTGTTTTGTGAACCATGGTTCTGGTATCAAAAACATTATGTACAGGAATTTAGAAAGAGATAAGAAAACAAAATATATGATTTTCGTTGAAGGAGGATACAGAGAAAAGAAATTACATGAAAAGGGTTGTTTGGGGATATCGAAGGTTTTTAAGGTAGGAATGCCAAAACTCTCACCACTCCTTAATAATTGTAAGTTCAACCGCAAAAATATCTTAAATTCACTCAACATGGATTGTAACAAGAGAACAGTTCTGTATGCCCCCACCTATAAGCCTACATCCATTTTTGATTTAGCTGATCCTCTGTTTGAGCAAACAAGAGAATATAATCTTTTAATAAAACTACATCCTTACAGCTGGCACGGAAGGTACGCCAGCCATAAACAACACAGGGTTTTTGAGAAAAAGATAAAGAAATCCGACCATGCCGTACTTATTCCAAAGGAGAAATACTCAATTCTTCCATATATTTATGTTGCTGACACAATGATAACCGAAGCATCAAGTACAATGTTTGAATTTCTTGCAATTGGGAAAACTGGTATCATCTATGAGCTAAATCCGAGAAGTTTGAAACACTCAGATGGATCACCAATTCTTGATGAAGACAGCAGTGCTTTTCTGAAGGGTGCTTTTGTCCATTTTAATGATTCAGAAGAGATTGGTAATGCAATTGAGGATGCCTTAAGAACTGATGAGAAGCGTGAAGAAATTAAAGAGGAGATGAGGAAAGAATTATTTTATAAGCTTGATGGAAATGCTCCTTTGAGGGTGAAGAAGATTGTTGAGAAATTGCTCAAAGATGAGAATGCAAGGAACAACCCATTCTAAAAAGAATGCCGAAGCCCGAAATGTATGCTTACAATTGAGAAAGAAGAATGTCGCATAACAATGTTTTGATTAGAAGTACACATGTCAATGTTCGAATGTCGAAAAAATGGCAAAAACAAAGACATATTTCTTTCTTTAAATGCTTATATAATAATGTAAATCAAATATGGAGGAGAAGATGAAGAGCATAGTACCTGAACCTACATTAAAAAGACTTTCATACTATCTGAGGTATCTTGAACGGTTTAAAGATAAAGGAGTGGAGATAATATCTTCAAAGGAACTATCGAAGGCACTTGGATTATCAGATGCTCAAGTAAGGAGAGATCTTTTTACTCTCGGGGGTTTTGGTAAAAGAGGTGTTGGGTACAGTGTGGTAACGCTTTTTGATTTTTTAAATACATTTTTAGGTCTTGATGAGGTTCAAGAGGCGATATTGGTGGGGTGTGGAAACCTGGGAAAGGCTTTGCTTCAATATAAGGGTTTTAAGAAAAGGAAATTTATAATTACATATGCTTTTGATAATGATAAGAGATTGTTTAAAAAGAAGATTGCTGGACTTGAAATAAGAGATATAAAGGAGATGAAGAGAGCGGTTAGAGAGCATAAGATAATTTATGGAATAATTGCTACACACGCATCTTCAGCGCAGGAGGTAGTGAACAATATGGTTGACAGTGGAATAAGGGCAGTACTTAACTTTGCTTCCATAAAGGTACACGTACCAGAAGACATTGTATTATCCTCTGTAGATCTAACCACTGAACTTGAGTGGTTATCTTTTCATATTCACCACTAAAAGAAAAAAAGAAAGTAGTATGGAGTAAGCAGTAGATAGTAAAAGGAAGATGAACAGTCTTTGAGAGATAATGAAAGGACTTGACATTACAGGGAAAAGATGTTATGAATGGTGTTAAATGAAGAAATCTACTGGACTCTATAAAAGAATATGCAATTCCATAGTTAAATTTAATCTTAGAAGCAAGACAAGAAACGGTGTTCTCAAGGAATTGGTATCACTCCTTAGAATGGATCCTAATGCAAAAGATATTCTGCTGAAGACACTAATAAAGAGAGAGGAGATGGGGTCGACTGGTGTTGGAAAAGCAATAGCTATTCCTCATGCAAGAACACTTCTTGTGAAGGAATTCAGGTTAGTTATTGGTTTAAGTAAACAGGGTATTCAATTTGATTCCTTTGATGGTAAACCTGTTCATGTTTTCTTTCTGCTTATTGCACCCCCCCTGGAAACTTCAAACTCCTATCTGATAACTCTTGGGAAGATTGCTGAGCTGGCAAAGGGCATTGCAAAGGATGGTAGGCTGTTTAAAGTAGAGCGCGAAGCAGAGTTTCTGGATATTATAAGAGAAATAGAAGAAGGTAAATAGGTTTCTATGGATAGGCAATTAGAATTACTAATTATGCTTCATGATTTAGATCTTTTGCTAAAGGAAATAAATAACGAAAAGAAAGCAGGATTTGAGGTAAAAGAACATAAGGAGGAGCTTCTAAAAGCAAAACGGAAGGTTACAAAGGAGTTGGATTTGAATCAACTAAAGAGATACAAAAAACTATCAGAGAAATACCCAAGAGCAGTAGCGCCAGTTATTGATGGTATATGTTATGGATGTTTTGTCACCCTTCCAACGTCTTTCGTAGTTCGTAGGGATAAGAATGAGGACTTAAATATCTGCCCGAACTGTGGGAGGTTTATTTATTGGTTTGAAGATTAATAATTATGTAATAAAGATCGTAGAGGAGAATGGATGAAGATAGCGATGATCGGAACTGGGTATGTAGGACTTGTGACAGGTACCTGTTTTTCCGATTTGGGAAATAGCGTTATTTGTGTTGATAATGATGTTGACAAGATAGAGGAGCTTAAGAAAGGGAAAATTCCAATATATGAACTAGGGCTTGAAGAAATGGTTCATAAAAACTCTGCTGCAAAGAAACTCTCTTTTACCTCTGATATTGAAGAAGCAGTTAAAACATCTGATATTATTTTTATTGCTGTTGGTACTCCACCCAAAGAAAACGGCGAAGCAGACCTGTCCAGTGTTGAGAGGGTATCATCGGTTATTGCCAATGTTATGAGTGAATATAAATTGGTCGTTGGAAAAAGTACAGTACCTGTAAATACTGGGAAGTGGATAAAGAAAACAATGAAAATAAGAAATACGAAGGGTATTGATTTTGATGTTGCTTCAAATCCTGAATTCTTAAGGGAAGGTTCTGCTATTAACGATTTTCTTCACCCTGATAGGATTGTTATTGGGGTGGAATCAGAGAAAGCTAAGAACTTGCTCTGTGAACTCTATAAACCAATTGATGCTCCAATTTTAGTAACAGACATAGAGAGTGCTGAGATAATAAAACATGCTTCAAATTCCTTTCTTGCAACGAAAATATCTTTCATCAATGCAATTTCAGTTATTTGCGAACGAGCAGGAGCTGATGTAAAAAAGGTTGCAGAAGGTATGGGATCGGATAAAAGGATAGGAAAAGATTTTCTTAATGCTGGTGTCGGGTTTGGCGGATTTTGCTTTCCTAAGGACCTTAGTGCATTTATAAAGATTGCTGAGAACCTTGGATATGATTTTAAACTTCTTAGAGAGGTAGAACACATTAACGATGAACAGAAGAAGGGGATTGTAAGAAAAATAAGAGAAAGTCTTTGGAACCTACGAGGGAAGAAGGTTGGTATCCTTGGACTCTCGTTCAAACCAAACACAGATGACATCCGGTATGCACCATCAATTGATATAATAAGTGAATTGATAAAGGAGGGTGTGAGCATAAAGGCATACGACCCAAAAGCAATGGAGAAGATGAAGAGAATCTTTCCCGATATCACATACTGTAAGGACCCTTATGAAGTCTGTAATGAGTGTGATGCACTTGTTATCATTACAGAATGGGATGAGTTCAGAAACCTTGATATTAAAAAGATTAAGAAACTTCTTGTTTCGCCAATAATTATTGATGGTAGGAACATGTTCGATCCTGAGGAATTAAAAGAAGAAGGTTTTTTATATACGGGAGTCGGTAGAAAATGATAGACTTATCCATTATAGTCCCTGCATACAATGAAGAAGAAAATATACCTGTTGTAACTCGCGAGATTCATGAAGCCCTTGCTGATGCAAAATTTACATACGAGATAATTTTTGTTGATGATGGGAGCAGTGATAGAACCTGGGAGGAGATGGAACAGGTAAAAGATAAATATGAAAATGCTATTATTGCCAGGCATAGGAAGAATAGAGGTAAGACAGATGCGTTGTTAACAGGATACAGCCTGGCAAGTGGGAAAGCAATTTTGCTCTTTGATGCTGACCTTCAGTACAGCCCGGGTGATATCAGAAAACTCTACAGCAAGATGAAGGAAGGATATGATATTGTAACTGGTTGGAAGCAGGGAAGATACTCAAAACAGTTTGTGTCAAGGATATACAATTTCCTTTCGAGCAAACTCTTTAATTTGCCCATACATGACCAGAATTCTATTAAGGTGTTTAATAGAGAAGTTCTTGAGAAGGTAAGCTTAAGAAAGGATTGGCATAGATTTCTTGTTGCACTTGCAGTAGATGAAGGATACTCTGTCTCTGAAATAAAGGTTACACTCCATCCACGGAGATTTGGTAAAACAAAATATGGAGGAAAAGGAAGGATTGTCATAGGCATATTTGACCTTCTAAGTGTAAAATTCCAGATTACTTTTTTGAGAAAGCCAATGCTTCTTTTCGGTGTTACTGGTTCTATCTTTGTTTTGCTCGGGATAATTGCAGGTCTGATAGCTCTATTTCTTCGCTATGTGCTTCATCAAGGGTTTAGACCTATACTGTATCTTGTTATACTGTTTATCCTATCCGGGCTTCTCCTTCTTTCTATGGGCTTTGTTGGTGAAGCCCTTGCATCAATAAATGAACGAATTTCGAGAATTGAAAAGGGAATGGCTGGTAAGAGCTTTTTAATGCACCGCAAAGACCGCGAAGAAAAAAAGAACGGGTGATCATCAACAAATAAGAAGGTATTACAAATATCATCATGTTTTATTTTGTTAATGATATATAAATCTTTGCAATCTCTGCGTCCACTTCGGTCTGAGCATGTATGATAATAAGCAATTACTCAGTGTCGAAGACTCTGCGGCGAAGAATGTCAGGAGACAGGTGAGGGTAATAGGAATTGACCCGGGACTTCAAAGAACCGGGTATGCTGTTTTAGAAAAAAGTGTTAGTGGGTTCTCAATTATAGCTTCAGGAGTATTAACAACAAAAAAATCATCCACAGAAAAAAGGCTTCTTTCTATATATAACAAACTCATGAATATTATCAGAGAATATTCTCCCTCTACACTAGCTGTTGAAACGGGGTTTTACAGTAAGAATGTGGATAGTCTCATAAAAATGAGTCAGGTAAAGGGAGTGGTATTGCTGGCAGCAAGTTTATCAGATATCGAAGTCTTTGAATATTCACCAACAGTTGTGAAAAAAGCTGTCGTTGGAAGGGGACGGGCAACAAAGGAACAGGTAAGATATATGGTTGAGCAATTAGTGAAAAGAGAGATTAGTGGTAGTTTTGATACATCAGATGCAATTGCAGTAGCAATCTGTCACCTTCATAGATCTTGAGCCTACCAGGAATAATTCCTGTAAATTAAGCCACCTCCAATTCACTTTTTCAGTTTCGATAAGTCCACATCTTCACAATAATTATGCTTGTTGCATCATGGGTGACAATATTTCCTATTTGAGTGGTTAGATTTCATACGCATACAACTGACAAGGGGATTTATTAAAATTATCTCTTGACAAAAAGTGAGAATAGTGTTATATTTAGTTGAAAATGAAATTCAATATCAATAAGGCAGTAGAGACAGATCTAAAAGAATATCTCAGAAAGAGAGGGCTAAAGTTAACTAAACAGAGAGAGAAGATAGCTAAGCATTTTCTGGTAAAAGACAAACATTTCAGTGTTGAGGAACTTTATTACGAAATAAAAAAAATAACACCAGGTATAGGTTATACAACTGTTTACAGGACTTTAAAACTACTTGTATCTGCTGGTCTTGCAGTAATAAGACGTTTTAGTGATAATGTTATGCGATTCGAACCGTTGCTCAGGAATAAACACCATGACCATATCATATGTATTGGCTGTGGTAGAATTGTTGAATTTGAGAATTACAGGATTGAGAAACTGCAGAATGAAGTGTCAAAGAAATATCATTTTTATACAGTATCACACAAATTGGAACTCTACGGTTACTGCAACAAATGCAGAAGAAAATCCATATTAAAGGGGAAGAAATGAATGAGATCGACTTAACACAGGTTGAAAGCGATACAAAGGGAAGGGTTGTTGAAATTCTTGGCGGTCAAAGGATGCTGAGGAAACTGGAGACACTTGGAATACGCATTGGGTGTAGGATAGAGAAGGTTTCATCCCATATGATGCGTGGTCCTGTTATTGTAAAGATAGGTAATACAAGAGCTGCAATTGGACATGGAATGGCGAAGAAGATAATAGTAAAGCAAGAATGACACAGGTTAGAGCAGAAGAGCACAAGCTGAGAGGAGGAGAGATTGCAAAATCTAAGAGAAGAAGTAGGTAAACTGTTGTGGAGATTTTACAAAAGTCTTTAACTTGTGACATGTGCTCTTGTGCTCTTGTGAACAGGAAAAGGGGTTTTTAGATGAGGAAGATCCTTCTTATGGGTAATCCCAATGTTGGCAAGAGTGTTATATTTTCAAGATTAACAGGGATCCAGGTTATTGCATCAAATTACCCGGGTACGACTGTTGAGTACACGAAAGGATATTTGAGGTTGGGAGAGGAGAAAGTAGAAATAATAGATGTTCCGGGTACCTATACACTTGAACCTACCTCAAGAGCAGAAGAGGTTGCAGTAAAAATGTTAGACGAAGGGGATATTGTTGTTAATGTTGTGGATGCAACAAATCTTGAACGAAATCTGAACCTTACACTGCAATTGCTAAAGACGAACAGACTCATTATTGTGGCATTAAACATAATCGATGAAGCAAGGCACACAGGAATATCTATAGATATTGAGAAACTTGAAAGGATACTTGGTGTTCCTGTTGTACCAACCTGCGCAATAACAGGTGAGGGTATTCATAAGCTGGTTTCGAAGTTAAAGGATGCGAAACAAGGGAAGTTTGAGTATGAAGAGAAAGAGAGATGGCACGAGATTGGAAACATCATAGATAGTGTTCAGAAGATTACCCATAGGCATCACAGGTTTGTTGAACGTCTGGGTGATGCAACCATAAAACCAGGCACAGGGCTTCCTATTGCAATAGTACTACTGTTTTTAGTGTTCTGGATTATACGACTTATAGGAGAGAATCTGATAACATATGTTTTTGAGCCCATCTTTGAGAGGTTGTGGGCACCACTTATGATGAAACTCTCTAATGTAATGGGTTCTGGAGGTTTTCTCCATAACATTCTCATAGGTAAACTCGTAGATGGAGAGATAGATTTTCTGGAGTCTTTTGGTGTCTTAACAACAGGTTTATTTGTCCCTTTTGCCGCTGTTCTTCCTTATGTATTTGCCTTCTATTTGGTCTTAAGTTTCCTTGAAGACTCAGGGTATCTTCCCCGTTTAGGGGTACTTGTGGATAGTGTTATGCATAGAGTGGGACTTCATGGGCTCTCCATAATTCCAATGATGCTTGGACTTGGCTGTAATGTTCCCGGAGCTATGGCTACGAGAATTCTTGAAACAAGAAGGGAACGATTCATAGGTATGACTTTGATGGCGATTGCTGTCCCTTGTATGGCTCAACTTGCTATGATCGTAGGTCTTATTGGAAAATCAGGAGTTGCTGGTCTTATGCTTGTTTTTGGAACACTCTTCATAGTGTGGTTTCTGCTTGGGATTATAATGAACTTAATGCTGAAAGGGGAGAGTCCTGAGATATTCACGGAGATACCTGCATATAGAATACCTTATTTTGGTGCACTTCTGAAGAAATTGTGGATGAGAATAAAAGTATTTCTCAAAGAAGCAGTTCCGTATGTTATTCTAGGTGTTCTTGTAGTGAATATTCTTCATACTCTTCATATTATTGATTTTATTGGGAGGCTTGCTGCTCCAATAGTAACGAAGACATTTGGACTTCCCGGTGAAGCAGTTGCAGCACTTGTTGTTGGTTTTTTAAGAAAGGATGTTGCAATCGGTATGCTCGTTCCTCTCAATCTTTCACTTAAGCAGCTTGTGATTGCAAGCGTTATCCTTACTATGTACTTCCCCTGTGTTGCAACATTTGCAATAATGGTGAGGGAGTTGGGAATAAAGGATATGTTAAAGTCTGCACTCATAATGATTGTAGTAACTATCATCGTTGGTGGAATGCTGAACCTGATATTAAGATAAGTAAGTAAGTGGAGTACAAGTGCACAAGCCACAAGATAGTAAGAAGTATGGAGTAAGGAGTAGTAACAGACGAGGTCCACTTCCGCTAAAGCTACAGATGGATTTTATCCTCCGAAGTTTCAACGTAGGAGGACTTCCAGCCTCGTACTTGGAGTGCAAATTTTCTATAGTTTCCTCGAGGAACCAGGTATTAATTTAACTTTTTGCTTTAAAAATTTTCTTCCTGTGATATAATAAAAACAATTATGAGAAGAAGTATATTCAGATTTTCAGAGATGAGCAGGATTGAGAAAACAGTTTTTATTGTATGCTTTGCTGCAATGTTTTTTGTATTTCTATTTGATCTAACAGGTTTTCTTGAGAATAGAATCTCAAGAATCATCTTTTCTGTCTTTCTTGGAGTTTTTATCTTAAACTGGATAATGGTAGTCATACACAGCAGGAGAAGATAGTATACATGAAAGCTCCCAGAAGTCAGAAAACAGAGGACAGACAACAGTAAGCAAAAAAACAGACATCAAAAAAGAAATTTCTGTTTTCTGATACCTGATCTCATTCTCTTCAGGTGGATCATGAGGAGGGAGATGTCAGATGTGCGAACACCTGAGACTCTTGATGCCTGACCAAGAGTGGTTGGTTTGATTTCGTTAAGTTTTTCAGCCCCTTCTTTCGAAATTCCCTTTAGTTCTGAATAATCAATATCCAAAGGAAGTGGTGTGTTTTCGAGTTCCTTCATTCTTCTTACCTGTAGTTCCTGTTTCTCGATGTAACCATCATACTTTGCAAATATCTCAACCCTTTTTGCCACTTCAGCCCTGATTGGACCTGTAATGTTAACAATATCAGAAATGCTGACTTCGGGTCTCTTTAGTATCTGAAAAAGGGATCTTGATTCATCTATTTTTCTTGATTTTCTTTTTGTAAGGACTTCATTTATCTCTTTTGGTGCTACGATTGTTGTTTTCATTTTTTCTATTATCTTTTTTGTCTCCCAATCCCTATTTTGGAGCTTATCCATCTGTTTCTTACTTATGAGTCCAAATTTGTACCCATACTTAAGAAGTCGAGTATCTGCGTTATCCTGTCGCAAGAGCAATCTGAATTCTGCAAGGGAGGTGAACATTCTGTATGGTTCTGTTACTTTTTTTGTAATCAGGTCATCTATTAAAACTCCGATGTATGCCTCACTTCTTGAAAGAACAAATGGTTTCTCTTTCCTAATTTTCAATACCGCATTTATACCAGCCATAATACCCTGAGCAGCAGCCTCTTCATATCCTGATGTTCCATTTATCTGACCTGCAAGGTAAAGTCCACTGATATTCTTTGTTTCCAGTGTTGGAAATATCTGGGTCGGATAGACAAAGTCATATTCGATACCGTAGCCTGGTCTTATAATCTGAACATTCTCAAGTCCTTTAACTGTTCTGAGCATCTCTTCCTGTACATCCTCGGGAAGGGATGTTGAAAGCCCGTTGAGATAAAAGACATCCGTTGTTCTTCCATCAGGCTCGAGGAATACCTGATGTGATTTTCTTTCTCTGAACCTAACAACCTTATCCTCTATTGACGGACAATATTTTGGTCCCTTACCTTTTATAATACCGATAAAAAGCGGAGACCTATCAAGGTTTCTTAATATTATTTTATGTGTTTTCTCATTAGTGGCAGTAATAAAGGAGGGCATCTGTTCTGGATTGAGATTTTTGGTTCTTTTAGAAAATTGTAGTGGATTTTTATCTCCGAACTGTGATTTGAGTTTTGAAAACTCAATTGTTTTTCCTGAAACCCTTGCAGATGTTCCGGTTTTTAACCTTCCTATTGAGAAACCTAATTTGGATAAAGAATCTGATAGACCTATAGCTGGAGGTTCGTCTACTCTTCCAGCAGGAAAATGGTCAAGCCCAATATGTATAAGTCCATTGAGAAATGTTCCTGCTGCGATGATTACCGTTTTAGCCCTGAATTCCATCCCTTTTGTTGTAGAAATTCCTATTACCTTTCCTTTTTCTGTAAGGATTTTTTCTACGATGCCCTCCGATACTGTGAGATTTACCTCTTTTTCTATGGTTTTTTTCATCTCTTCCCTGTATGCAATTCTATCGGACTGCACTCTTAATGACCAAACCGCAGCACCTTTTGATGTATTGAGCATTTTGAATTGTGTCCCTGTCTTATCCGTATTAAATCCAATTTCTCCGCCAAGTGCATCAATTTCGAAAACAAGGTGACTTTTTGCAAGTCCGCCAATAGACGGATTGCAGGACATCTGTCCAATTCGTTCAGCATTTATTGTAATAAGAAGCGTATGTATCCCCATTCTTGCCGCAGTGAGTGCAGCTTCGCAACCAGCATGCCCACCCCCCACCACAATGCAGTCATATTTTTCTGTAGATACATTCATAATTATGATAAAGGATAAATGTAGTCGCAGGCTTTAGCCTGCGTGGATGTACAAGGATAGATTCTAATCTTTTGATTATATTCCAGCACATATGTGCTAAATTCCAACTCAGTGAGGTTGTTTCAAACACGAAGTGTTAAATTCTAATCCGTTAGGATTAGCCGTTTACTATTCTCCAGTTGTTAGGTATTTATCTATTGCAATGGATGCTCTTCTTCCAAACCCCATTGCCTCTATTACGGTTGCTTCTCCTGTTACAATATCACCACCCGCAAAGACACCCTTTATAGAGGTCATACCTGTCTCCATGTCCGCCTCGATATAACCCCATTTGTTTAGTTTTAGTTCTTTCATTGTGCTTAATGCAAGAGGATTTGGTCCTTGACCAATTGCAATAACGGCTGTATCACAGTCATATATAAATTCACTATCTTTGATTGGAACAGGTCTTCTTCTGCCACTCTCATCCGGTTCACCGAGTTCCATTCGTATAAGTTTCATCCCGACTATCCTCCCATCTTCATTACCGATGAATTCGACGGGATTGACAAGGAAGTCAAAGATTACACCCTCTGCTTCAGCATTCTCTATTTCTTCTTCTCGCGCAGGCATCTCCTTCCGTGACCTTCTGTAAATAATGTGAGTTTCCTCTGCACCAAGTCTTAAAGATGTTCTTACTGCATCCATAGCGACATTTCCTCCACCAATCACCACTACCTTTTTACCAACCTGTAAAGGTGTGTCATATTCAGGGAAAAGGTAAGCTTTCATCAAATTGCTCCTTGTCAGGAACTCATTTGCTGAGTATATCCCTACAAGATTAACACCAGGGAGATTCAGAAACCATGGTAGTCCTGCTCCCAGACCGAGAAAGACTGCGCTGTAACCATCATTGAGGAATTCCTCAACCGTTTCTGTTCTTCCAACAACAAAATTTGTCATTAGCTCAACACCCAGGTTTTTGACGAAATCTACTTCCCGTGCTACTATGGCTTTTGGGAGTCTGAATTCTGGAATACCATACACAAGAACACCGCCCGGTTTATGCAATGCTTCAAAGATGGTTACTTCATACCCCATTTTTGCAAGTTCACCGGAAACGGTTAATCCTGCTGGACCTGAACCAACAACTGCTATCTTCTTTCCTTTTGGCTCAGGTTTTGAAGGCATCTCAATTTCACCTGCTGCTGCTTCGTAATCAGCAACGAATCTTTCAAGCCTTCCGATAGCTACAGGTTTATCCTTTATTCCAAGAACGCATTTGATCTCACATTGTGTTTCCTGCGGGCATACTCTGCCACAAATTGCAGGAAGGACATTGGTCTCCTTTATTTTTTTCGATGCCTCTACAAACTTTCTTTCCTGCACAAGTTTCACAAATCCATGGATATCCACGAAAACAGGACACCCATCCACACATTTGGGTTTTGGACAACCGATACATCTGTTTGCTTCAAGAACTGCTGTCTCTTCAGGATATCCAAGTGCTACCTCGTTAAAATTCTTTATCCTTTCATTTGGTTTCTGCCTTGGCATATCCTGCCTTGGTGATCTCTCTTTCTTCTTTTTTTTCTTCTTCTTTTCCATTTATTTCCTTTCTTATTTATTCGTCATTAGGATTTAGGGTTTGTCATTTTTTTCCTGTAGGTATCTTTCGTATGCGAGTTTTTCTTCTTCTTTATACGTTGCAAGCCTTTTCATAAGAAGGTCATAATTTACCTCATGACCATCAAATTCTGGTCCATCAACGCAGGCGAATTTTGTTTTTCCTCCTACTTCCACTCTGCATACACCACACATTCCTGTTCCGTCAACCATAATAGAATTCAAGCTCACGATTGTTTTTATCCCATATTTCTTTGTCATTTGAGAAACAAATTTCATCATAATTGCAGGACCGGATGCCAGTACGAGATCCATCTTTTTACCCCCATCTATAAGCTCTTTTAGTTGATCTGTTACAAATCCTTTTCTGCCATAAGAGCCATCGTCAGTTGTAATATATATTTCATCTGAAAATTCTTTTGTTTCGTCCTCAAGTATAATCAAGTCTTTTGTTCTTGCACCGATGATGCTTATAAGATAATTACCTTCATCTTTCATTCCCTTTGATATAGGATAGCAGACTGCATGACCAACCCCTCCACCTATTGCCACGACTGTTCCAAATTTCTCAATATGTGTAGGTTGCCCAAGTGGACCTACAACATCAAGCAGACTGTCGCCAGTATTTAGTGTTCCAAGATGCTCAGTAGTTTTGCCAACGATCTGGACAATTATTGTTATCGTGCCTTTATCTCTATTCACATCAGCAATTGTCAGAGGTATGCGTTCCCCTGTTTCATCAATTCTTATGATGACGAATTGACCGGGTTTTCTTTTCTTAGCTATAAGAGGAGCTTCAATTTCGAAGAGATTTATCCCCTCAGCAAGCCTCTTTTTGTCAACTATTCGATTCATCTAAATTCCTTTCTTTTTTATAGGCTTCTTCCCTCAGTCTGTTTACGTAAGATGGTTTCTCGAATGAGTAACAGTATGTCTGGGGGTCCGTGTAATCTCCCTTAAGTACTGCAACCACATCTTCTGTGAAAACCATTTCTTCATCCGTTGGTATGACAAAAACCTTTACTTTTGAAACATCGCTTGAAATAACAGATTCATGATTTCTGCTCATAGCCCTTCTGTTCCTTTCTTTGTCAATCTCAATTCCAAAGAACTCAAGTTCAGTTAGTGCTGCTTCTCGAAGTTCGTAAGACCTTTCTCCTGCACCTGCAGTGAAAACAATTGCATCCACATTTCCAAGCACAGATAAGTATGCTCCAATGTACTTTTTTATCCTGTATACTTCTATATCAAATGCTAATTTAGCTCTGTAATCACCTTTTTTCATCGCTTCCGTTACATCTCTTCTGTCAGTAAATTTTCCTGTTATTCCAAGTATGCCGCTTTTTCTGTTAAGTATGGAGATAATTCTTGATGCTGTAAATCCTTCTTTTTCGGAGATGTAGCCTATTATTGCAGGATCAATATCACCAGAACGTGTTCCCATTACGAGTCCCTCGAGGGGTGTAAAACCCATTGAATGATCAATTGCCAAACCTTTTTTGATTGCAGTAAAGCTTACACCATTTCCAATATGGCAAGTTATGAGGTTAACCTCGTCCTTTTTTTTATTCAAAAGGACAGCAGCTCTTCTCGAAACGTAAAGGTGTGAGGTGCCGTGAAAACCATATCTCCTTATCCTGTATTTTTCATACCATTCGTAAGGAACTGCATATATGTATGCTTCTTTCGGCAAGGTCTGAAGAAATGCTGTATCCATAACAGCAATATGTGGAATATCAGGCATAAGTGCCATTGCAGCTTTTATACCTGTAATATTAGGGGGATTGTGAAGAGGTGCAAGGTCCTTTAGTTCCTCAAAGGCTTCCAGAACTTTATCGTTTATCAGAGTGGATTTTAAAAATCTGTCACCTCCATGGACCACTCTATGTCCAACCGCTTTTACTATTGAAAGGTTATCAATTACAGGTTTTTCCCCTTCGGTAATTGTTTCTACTACAAGTTGTATAGCTTCCTTGTGGTCTGCGCATTCTTTCTCCTTCTCAAAGGGTTTTTCTCCTGGAACCTCATGTTTTATAGAGGATCCACCAATTATTATTCTTTCCACTATTCCCTTACAGAGGACCTCTTGCTTATCCCAGTTATATAACTGATATTTTACTGATGAACTTCCACAATTCAATGTTAAAACAACTATATCTTTCATTCTTTACTTATGAAACCACAGAACTCACAAAAGTTTAGGAGGGTAAACAGAGAATTCAAATAAATACCTTTCGCAATTATCTCCGTGTTCTCAGTGGTTTTGTCCAAAAACAATAGAGATTTCTCTTTCTGCATTTTCAACTGAATCTGATGCATGCACAGCATTTCGTTGGACATCAGTTCCGTAACATCTTCTTATTGTTCCTAGAGGAGATTTCAGTGGGTCTGTTTCACCCACCAGTTTTCTTAATTCCTTAACAGCGTTTTCTTTCTCGAGAACACAAGCAACGCATTCTGATGAGGTAATGTAACTAATGAGATCGTGAAAGAAGCTTTTGCCTTTATGTACTGAATAAAAATCCTCTGCAGTATTTTTGTCAAATTTTAACATTTTGAGTTGAATAATCTTAAATCCTTCTTCTTCCGCAATCTCGAGAATTTTGCCGGTGAAATCTTTCTTTAAAGCATCTGGTTTAATAACAAATAATGTTTTTTCCATATTATTCCTTCTCCTTATTCCCTAGTCCGTACTGTGTTTAATTAGGGTACAATCAAAGTTCCGGAAAGCTTGTCGACAGCCATTTTCGCCTGACGGACAGAACCAATAATTACTTCCTTTCCTCCTTCTTTGAGAAAATTTATTGCTGCTTCTATTTTTGGTCTCATACTTCCAGTAGGGAATTCTTCGGCTTCCAAGTATTCCAAAGCCTCTTTACAGTTCATTCTTCTGATAGGTTTTGCTCTTTCTGTATTAAAATGCACGTAAACAGCATCTATATCAGTAAGGATAACAAGGAGCTCTGCTTTGATATCTTTTGCAAGAACAGCCGAAGCCCTATCCTTATCAATTACAGCATCAATTCCCTCGTATGTTCCATCATTTTCAATGTAAACTGGTATACCTCCTCCTCCAGCAGCAATTACAATAATTCCTGAATCAACCAGATGCTTAATTGCCTCTTTTTCAACGATTTCAATTGGTTTTGGAGAAGGTACAACCCGCCGAAATCCTCGAGATTTGTCTATTTTTATAATCCAACCCTTATCTAACACTTCATCAAGTTCTTCTTGTTTGTATGATGGACCGACAAACTTTGTTGGTTTATTAAGAGACGGGTCGTTCTTATCAACGATGACCTGTGTGATGATCGTTACGACACTTCTCTTTATACCTTCCCTTTTTAGACGATTCTGAAGGGATTGCTCTATCATATATCCCATCCATCCTTCTGTTTCTGCAACTATACAACCCAAAGGAAGTGGTGGGATTTCTTTCCTTGCGCATTCGTTTTTTATGAGTTCAGCACCTGCCTGTGGACCATTTCCGTGTGTAATGGCAATCTTATACCCTTCATTGATAAGGTCAACGATACCAGCTAAACTTTCCCTGGCATTCGAAAACTGTTCATGTATGTCGCCTTTTTGATCCTTCTTAATCAAGGCGTTCCCGCCGAGAGCAACGACTGCTTTTTTCTCTGTAATTATCTTGAAAACTCCTTTAAAACATGAGAAAGAGTTATATTCCCTCTCTCTCTAAGTTCATACCTTACTCTAACAGCAGGTTTATTTATTTTAATAAGTTTTAAAAGATCAATAGGAGTAGCAATAACCACAGCATCAACAGGCGATGAGTTTATTGTTGCTTCAAGGTCCTCAATCTGTTTCCTGCTGTATCCCATTGCGGGGAGTATTTTGCCTGTTTGAGGATATTTATTGAATGTATCTTTTATACTCCCTACCGCAAAGGGTCGTGGATCTATAATTTCCTTAACACCTGATCTCTCCGCTGCGACAAAACCTGCTCCATAAGCCATTCCACCGTGTGTAAGTGTCGGACCATCTTCAATAATTAACACCTTCTTGTTCTTAATAAGTTCCGGCATATCAACTTTTACTGGCGAATCTGCCTCAATAATCAATGCTTCTGGATTTAGATTTTTTATATTTCTTCTGACAGTTTCTATATCCTCCTCTTTTGCACTATCCATCTTGTTGATAATAGCGACATTGCACATTCTTAAGTTCGTTTCTCCTGGATGATATAGCAATTCATGTCCAGGTCTTAGAGGATCCAGAACGACTATGAAAAGATCAGGTTTATAGAATGGCATATCGTTATTACCACCATCCCAGAGGATTATGTCCGCTTCCTTCTCTGCATTTCGGAGGATTTTTTCGTAATCAACACCAGCATAAACCACAATCCCTTTCTCAATATGTGGTTCATACTCTTCTCTCTCCTCAATTGTGCATTTATGTTTTTCAAGATCCTCATAGGAAGCAAAACGCTGGACTATCTGTTCCTTTAAGTCACCGTATGGCATTGGATGTCTGATGACAACGACCTTTTTATTGTGTGACACCAGAATGTCTGCAATCCTTCTTGTTGTCTGACTTTTACCACTTCCTGTTCGGACAGCACAGATGGCAATGATAGGTTTTTCTGATTTTAGCATTGTGGCTTTTGAGCCAAGGAGTAAATAATTTGCACCTTCAGCAAGCACCTCTGATGCCTTGTGCATCACATAGTTGTGTTGAACATCACTGTAAGAGAAAACAACGAACTCAACACCCTTTTCTTTAATCAATGTACGAAGGTCTTTCTCTGCAAAAATGGGGATTCCATCAGGATAGAGGTTTCCTGAAAGTTCTTTCGGATATCTCCTGTCCGCGATATTCGGAATCTGTGTTGCAGTAAAACAAACTACATCGTATTCTTTATTATCTCTGAAGAAGAGGTTAAAATTATGAAAGTCCCTTCCAGCAGCACCCATGATGATTACCTTTTTTCTCTCCATAACTAACTCCTTAAGAGTTGATTGAGACATTTACCCATCATGACGTTAAAAGACATGGGATTCAATTAGGATTAACATTTATCTTAATTTTATGTACCTATCTTCCATGAGGTAAGATATTCCTTTTGTTCCTTTGTTAGTCTATCATACTTGACTTTAAGGCATTTCAACTTCAGACTGGCAATTTTCCTGTCGATCTCATCAGGTAGTTTGTAAACCTTTTTGCCAAGATATTTGAAATTTTCTTTGAGATAAAGCACAGACTTTGATTGGTTTGCAAAGGACATATCCATTACACATGCAGGATGACCCTCTGCGGCTGAGAGATTCACCAGTCTTCCCTCTGCAAGAAGATATATCTTATTACCTCCTTTTAATATATATTCTTCAACAGAAGGTCTAACTGTTCTTTTCGATTTTGAGATTCTTTCCAGTCCTTTTTTGTTGATCTCTACATCAAAATGACCTGAATTTGCAACGATTGCACCGTCTTTCATTCTCTTGAAGTGCTCTATATCTATTACATTTATATCACCAGTCAAAGTAACAAAGAGGTCTCCAATTGGAGCAGCTTTTTTCATCGGAAGTAACTGGAAACCATCCATAATCGCTTCAAGTGCCTTCACAGCATCTACCTCAGTAACAATCACATGAGCTCCCATACCTTTTGCTCGAAGTGCAAGACCCCTTCCACACCACCCATAACCTGCAATAACAACAGTTGAGCCTGCAAGGAGCATATTCGTTGCCCTGAGAATACCATCAAGTGTACTCTGACCTGTACCATAGCGGTTATCGAAAAGATACTTCGTGTAGGAATCGTTGACAGCAACAATAGGGTACTGAAGGACACCTTTCTTTGCCATACTTTTCAATCGAACAACACCTGTTGTAGTCTCTTCCGTTCCTCCAATAACATAATTGAGAAGCTCTTTTCTTTTCAAATGCAATGTGGATATAAGGTCTGCTCCATCATCCATTGTTATGTTTGGTTTGATATTCAATACAGAGTTAATATGTTTGTAGTATGTCTTATCATCCTCTCCTTTTATGGCAAAGACAGGTATATTATAGTCCTTTACAAGTGATGCAGAAACATCGTCCTGTGTAGACAGTGGGTTAGAGGCTGTTAATGCTACCCTCGCTCCTCCTTCTTTCAGTGTCCTCATAAGGTTAGCAGTTTCGCTTGTTACATGCAGGCAGGCAGCTATGCGAAGACCTTTAAGTGGTTCTTTCTTTTTGAAATCCTTTCTTATGGATTGTAGAACAGGCATGCTTCTGTCTGCCCATTCTATTCTCAGCTTCCCAGCCTTTCTTAGTTTTGCGTCTCTAATATCGAATTTCATGTATGCTCCTTTTTATATTTATAATAACGCACTTTTTAGCTCGGCAACCTTATCAGTTCTCTCCCATGGAAAATCTTCGTTAATTCTCCCAAAATGACCATAGCATGCAGTTCTGCGGTATATGGGTCTCCGTAGGTCAAGTTGTTTGATGATACCACCGGGTGTGAGGTCGAAAATGTTTCGGATAACTGCTGTTATCTTGCTATCACTGAGGTTGCTGGTACCGAAAGTATCAATTGAAACACTGACTGGTTCATCCTTACCAATTGCATATGATAATTGAATTTCACATTTTTTGGAAATCCCTGCTGCCACAACATTCTTTGCAACATAACGTGCGATGTATGTTGCTGATCTATCAACTTTTGTGGGATCTTTGCCTGAGAAACAACCACCCCCGTGTCTTGCAAGACCACCGTATGTGTCAACCATAATTTTTCTACCTGTAAGACCTGTATCTCCCTGAGGGCCACCTATTACAAATCTACCTGTTGGATTTATCAAAAACTCAGTCTTACTATCCATTAATTCCTCAGGAATAATCTTTTTAATAACTTCATTAATTATATCTTCTCTTAGTATGTTTTCCTTTGCTGTTGGTTCATGCTGTGCTGCTATTAATACTGTATCTACCCTGATTGGCTTTCCATCATCATATTCTACAGTTACCTGTGTTTTTCCATCGGGTCTTAAGTAATTGATTATTTTTGTCTTTCTGACTTCTGTTAATCTCATGGCAAGCTTGTGAGCGAGCATAATGGGAATTGGCATCAGTTCTTCAGTTTCGTCTACTGCATAACCAAACATCATTCCCTGGTCACCTGCACCACCTATGTCAACTCCAAGCGCGATATCTGGTGACTGTTCCTGAACACATGTAATTATAGCACAGGTTTCATAATCAAATCCAAGCGAGGGGTCTGTGTAACCGATATCCTTCACAAGTTTTCTGACAACCTTTGGAATGTCTACATAAATGGAAGTTGTTATTTCTCCTCCTACCATAACGAGACCTCTTGATACAAATGTCTCGCATGCAACCCTTCCAGTTGGATCATTTTCCATAATGACATCAAGAACAGAATCAGAGATCAGGTCACAGATTTTATCCGGATGTCCCTCTGTTACCGATTCGCTTGTTAAGAGTCTCCTTTCACTCATTTTCACCTCCTTCTTTCAATACTGGTTTCATAATTTCTCATCTATTGAGCTTTCATTAGATTCTGATCAATTTGGCAGAAATTTCCTCCTTTCTGTGATTTCAACCCATCCTTAACAATAGCAGACTCACCTATTATTGAATCAACGAGAATACTTGTTCTAATAGAGGCATTGGTATTTAGAATACTGTTTTTGACTATTGAATCGATGATTTTACAACCTTCTGCTACAGAAACATAAGGACCGACTATTGAACTCTTTATAATTGTGTCCTTTTCAATGAGAACAGGTGGAATTATGAGTGAACCCCCTATTTTCTTTTTTATATGGTATTTTTCTAATAGATACTGATTTGTTGCAAGCAGGGTTTCTGGTTTTCCACAATCACACCATCCTTCAACTGGGAAGATGCCAATTTCTGCTCCTTTTCCAACAAGGCTCTGAAGTCCATCGGTTAATTGAAACTCTCCCTTGGTTTTTATATCGTTCTTAATATTCTCTTCTAACCCTTGAAGAAAGATATCTGATCCCTTAATAAAATATATACCTACAATAGCAAGGTTACTAACGAATTTCTCTGGTTTTTCAACAAAACCCACTACTTTTGCTCCATCTAACTGAACAACACCGAACCTGCTCGGGTTTTCCATCTCCTTCACTGCAATAAGTGATTTTTCACTTTTTACTACTTCAGAAAGACTGGTTTCAAATATAGTATCTCCAAGGAGTATGAGCAGGTCATCGTCCGGTTCCACAAAATCTTTTGTTAGATATATCGCATGACCGAGTCCAAGTTGCTCTTTCTGGTAAATGAAGCGGGTTCTGAATCTGAAATTGTCTTTTACGTATTCCTCGATTTGTTCCCCAAGATGACCTACAATAAAGATTACTTCGTTCAGGGGAAGATCGATAATTTTCTCAATAATATGTGCGAGGATTGGTTTTCCTGCAACTCTAAGAAGGACCTTTGGGATTGTTAGTGTAAGTGGTCTTAGTCGTGTTCCACTCCCGGCAACTGGGAGGATAACTTTCAAGCCTTTCATTTAACCTTTTAATCTCTCTTTCAGTGAATCAATTCTTTTTACAGGAGTAGGATCAACCTTTAGAATTTGAGAGAGGTAGTAACTAAGAAAATCGCCTTTGTAGATTAAGGTGAACATATCCTCAAGTTTATTATTCCCTCCCCCTGTAATGGTTGTTATGTTTCCAACAAAGTTTTTAAGTAAATCCTCTGTAATGCTGAACCGCTTTTCAATCTGCTTATTCTCAAAATATTCAGATCTTAGAAGTATTAAATGCATCTGTTTTATCATTTTTTTTGGGTATTCAAGACCTACAATTTCATTATGGTTCGCTTCCGGTATGAAGTTAATATGGGAAAAAGTTTTGCTGTTCTCGTTTATCTGTGTTTGCCATCTTAAAGCAACAGATTTAAGCTTCCGCGTGACATAAATGATGGGTATTTGATATACCAGTGATTCTGCTAATTCTGTAATCTTGTTTGGAGGAGTGAATAGGCTGTCTTCTAATATTCTCAGTTTTTGGATCAGGCTCTCAATAGCTTTATCTTCAAGGGGAATGTCCAACAGGTTTTTAATGAAACCCAACATCGAAAAGAATGAGAATCCAAGAGCGCTTCTTGGTGGGTAACCGGTTGGGAATTTGATTACCGGAATTCCTTCCTTCTCTGCTATTTTTTCCATTTCACCATTACTTGTGAATACAACAATTTGTGCTTTTCTTTTCAATCCCTCACTAAAAGCGCAGATTGTCTCTTCAGTATTTCCAGAATAACTAGATATTAAAAGAAGGGTTTGTTCATTTACAAAGAAAGGAAGATCATATCCCCTGTTGACATGTAGAGGAATTTTGAGGTTTTCAAACAGTAGATCTTCAAGAAGGTCGCCTGCAATGGCAGAACCACCCATGCCTGATACAACTAAATTTATTGGTTTTTCCATCTTAATGAATTGTCCATTTTTCCATGAAGACATTATCTGATCCGGGAATCTTCTGATCTTATCCTTCATGCCTGAAGGGTCATACTCTTCATTTACCATTTCTTCCTCTTTTTCAAACATTAATTATCCATCTGAAGCCATACATTGTTAGTGTAAACTCTGTGAATAAATTCTTCCAATTATCTGTGTAAAATGTTTTTGTAATCTGAACGATCTAAGTAGTCAAACATTTTTAGGATGTTACAATATCACCAAGAATAAGTTCTCTTATTGATGGAAGTTTAGTGTTTATGAAGTCGCATAGGAAATTTCTGACTTCTTTTGGGCTTGAGAAACCAATACATTTTCTTGCAATTTCCTTAGATTCCTTAAGGCTGAGAGTTCTAATGACCTTTTTTATCTCTGGTATTACAATTGGTGTTGCACTGAGTTCATCAACACCAAGTCCAAGAAGAACTGGGATCGCGATGGGATCACCTGCAATTTCACCACAGACACCGACCCATTTCCTGTTTCTGTGTGCTGATTCAACAGTCATCTTTATTGTCCTAAGTACCGAAGGATGTAAATGATCATATAGTGGAGCTACAAGCTCATTTGCTCTGTCAACAGCAAGGAGGTACTGAGTCAGGTCATTTGAACCAATTGAGAAAAAATCCACTTCTTTTGCAAACCTATCTGCAAGGATTGCAACCGTAGGAACCTCAACCATTATACCTATTTCCATTTTCCTGTCAAATTCAATGCTTTTTTTGTCAAGTTCAGCTGAAACTTCTTTTAGTATTTTTTTAGCCTCTTTCAGCTCACTTATGTCAGAAACCATTGGAAATAGAATCCTGACAGATTTTCTATTACTTACTCGGAGGATAGCACGGAGTTGTGTTTTGAAGATATCTTTTCTTTTGAGTGAAAAGCGTATTCCCCTCAATCCGAGAAAGGGATTTTGTTCTGGAAGGATTTCCTTAGATACTTTGTCACCACCGATATCAAGTGTTCTGAAGATAACAGTCTCGGGGTAAATTTTATCAACAGCATTTTTATAGGCTTCATACTGGAGCTTCTCATCTGGCAGGTGCATTTGGGTAAGAAATAGGAATTCAGTTCTGTATAATCCAATGCCTTTTGCCCCATGATTTATTGCAGAATCAACATCCTTTGTAAACTCAATATTTGCAGATAGATCAATGGTATATCCATCGACCGTGGTAGCGGGCAAGTCCTTTAAACCAAATAACTCCTTTTTTTCTATTTCTAAAAGATGCCTCTTTTTCCTCTCATAGTTTCTTAGGGTTGTCTCTGTTGGATTTACAACTACTACTCCAGCATATCCATCAACAATGGTTTTTACTCCGAGATATATATTTTCAGTAATTTCTTTCAGACCAACAACAGCTGGAATTTCAAGAGCGCGTGCCATTATTGCTGTGTGGGAGGTTTTACCTCCGAGATCGGTAAGGAAAGCAAGTACCGTCTCTTTCTCAAGCTGTGCTGTGTCTGATGGTGAAATATCTTCAGCAACAAGTATAGACATTCTCTCTGGAAGGCTAATTTGTTTTTTATCCTTCTCTTTTAAGTTCTTGAGTACTCTATTTATTACATCCTTTATATCAGAAGCCCTTTCTTTCAGGTAAGGATTATCAATCTTCTTGAATTTTTCAAGGAGTGCTTCACTAATTTCGAAAACTGCTCGTGCCGCACTCCTTTTTTCTTCTTTTATCTTTTTTATTGTTTCGTCGATGATCCAGTTGTCTTCAAGCGCAAGTATTTGTGCATCAAGAAAATTCGCCTTTGTGAAACCAAGTTTCTTCGCCAGACTTCTCTCAATGTCCTCGAGTTCGCTTTTTGACTTCTTAATTGCTTTTCTGAATTTCTTGATTTCTTTGTCTATATTAGTAATTGGTTGTTCGCTGCCTTTGAGAATGATACCTTTTTCTAAAAAGAGAAAGGCAGGTCCTACAGCAATTCCCGGAGAAGCAGCGATGCCTCTTAATATTATGTTAGTCTTCATCAAATTTTCTCTCTGCAATGAGTTTTACAAGTGAATCTATAGCTTCTTTTTCGTCAACTCCTTCTGCAATTATTGTAATTTTGCTACCTTGTTCGGCTGCAAGCATCATAACCCCCATAATGCTTTTTCCATTTACTTCAACTCCATCTTTTTCAACTTTGATATTGCTCTCAAACTGACCTGCAATCTTCACAAAGAGCGAAGCAGGGCGTGCATGCAAACCAAGCTTGTTTACAATCTTTATGGTTACCTCTATCATGTTTAGAGAATCACTAACAAAATCAATATTATTATATAAAACAGAAGTTTTTATGACCGCAAAACACTGTTTTTTCTATTCAGTTTCGAATAGGGCACTGATCATTAAAAGACTTTTGATTATACATTTAAAAAACATATTTGTCAACAAAAATGAGATCAATTTTGGAGAAGGAAGCAAAAATATCACGAAGTGGATAATTTGTGTTAATGATTATGTCCTTTACTCATAAGTTCGGTATTGGAGTCAGACCCCTGCATGTATGCCTGTAACTAGGGGGCTGACCCCTTCTGCTTGTTGTAATCGATAACTGAACTTTCCCCTTGACTTAAGGGACCGTTTATTATAAAAGATATATGTGAAGATAAAAATGAATAACAATAAATACCTTTGTTTTCTTTCCACAGTTGATGAGGAAGGAAAGCCGCATCTACGTCCAATCACTTGCATTGTCTACTCAGGTCACATATATTTTTCAACAAAGGATGGTTCAAGGAAGGCAAAAGAGATTTCAATGAATCCTGCAGTAGAAGTTCTTTTTCCCAATATTGAAGAAGGAAAACTTGGATATATACGAGTATCTGGGGAATCATTCAGAATTTTTGAGGATTCAGTAAGGGAAGATATTCTGAAGGAACTCGATCACAACCTTGCTGATTATCTGCATATTAAGGAGAGAGATATAATACTAATGTACGAAATTCTGCCGAATGTAGTGGAAAGATTCGATCCAAAAGAGAAGACTAAAACTGATGTTTCACAGGAATTTCTACAGAGTGAATCAGAGAAAGCAGGATTTAACGATAGTGAAGATGAGTGAATGGATGGTGATGGTTTTTTTTCTGATTAACTTCTGTATAAACTGTACTGACGATGTTGGGAATAAGAGGAAGATGGAGACAGATTCGGAGGAGAAAGAGGTGATTGAAGAAAAAATGTCTTTCCGGGAGCAAATAGATGCACTCAAGCAAATGAGTCCCATTCTACCTATTGAAGGTTCATTCGTTTCACAAAATGACAATCATCTTCCAAATGCCCCCAGAGAATACCGGCATGGTTTTCATGAAGGATTAGATTTTTACAATGGATTCTGTGGTGCAAAAATTGAGAATGGAACACCTGTTGTGGCTATATCCGATGGAGAGATTATAAGGGCAGATACAAACTACATAGAGATTGAACCAGAGAAGAGGGAGAAGCTATTGAAAGAAACACACAGTATCGGATTTACTCCTGATTCAACGCTTGATGTTCTTAGGGGGAGGCAGGTCTGGATAGACCATGGATGCGGAATAGTAACAAGGTACTGTCATCTCTCTCTAATCCCTTCAGGGCTAAAAGGAAGAATTAGAAAAGGTGAGATTGTCGGTTTCGTTGGTGGTTCAGGAACAAAATCAAAAATCCCACATTTGCATTTTGAAGTGAGAATTGATAAATATTATCTTGGAAAGAACAAAAATGTAGATGAAATTAGGAAATTAATAAAAGAGATTTTTGAACGTTAGTATTGGGGTCAGACCCCTGCATGTATGCCCATAACCAGGGGTCTGACCCCTTCTGTCACTTCTGTAACGTTTTCAGTAGCTGCTTTTTCCCTTGATTTGTGTGAGAAAATAATATAGACTTTGGTTGTGAAAATACTTGTAATTAGATTTAGTTCTCTCGGTGATGTAGTTCTTATTACTCCTCTCTTTCAGAAAATAAGAGATATTTACCCGAATTGTCAACTTACATTTGTTACGGATTCCAGATACATAGACCTTTTTAGAAGTGATCCTAACATAGATAGAATAATTCCATACAATGTTTCTGATGAAAACCTGATATATCTTATCAGATTTCTAAAGAAAATCAGAGAGGAGTATTATAATATAATAATTGATTGTCATATTATTCCTCGTTCAGTCTTTTTTCTGCTCTTCGGTAGAACTTCGAGAAGAAGCTGGATAAATAAATTCTCTTTTCAGAGACGACGTATGATCAAATCCCATAACAGTAAAAGAATTCCTCACATAGTTGATAGATACCTTGCAACCATTGATGGAAATTTAAATGATAGGTACGAGCCAAAAATCTACTTGGAGAAGCACGAATTGAGAAGGATCGAGGGTCTATTGAGGAAAAGAAAAGGTGGTAAAAGGGTTGTAGGTTTTGTTCCTGGAGCATCAAAGAAAACAAAGATGTGGGAGATAGAAAAAATAAAAGAACTTGCTCTTCAGTTAGTGGAGAAAAATAATGCGTTTATTGTCTTCCTGGGTGATATGAACGAAATTTCAATTGCAAAGGACACAAAAAAGATGTTAGATGATGCAGGTTTAGATTTAACAGGGAAAACAAGTATTAGAGAACTTGCTCTCGTACTACAATGTTGCGATGTTCTGTTTACAACCGACTCGGGTCCGATGCATATTGCTGTTTCTGTTGGTACTCCAATTGTCTCTATCTTTGGACCAACTGTCCAGGAGTTTGGATTTAGACCTTATGACGAAAGAAGTGTGATTATCTCAAAATCACTACCATGTCGTCCTTGCAGTCTTCATGGGACGGATAAGTGCCCTCTTGGACATCATAACTGCATGAAACTTATTGAAGTAGAAGAAGTTAGGAAAGAGATTGAAAAACTTCTATACAACGCGAAGCCAGAAGAGAGATGAGGGAAGAGGGAAGAAGACAACAGACTTAAGACATGAGACGTAAGACCTGGGAAGAGCACAAAGCGGAGGGAGAAGAAAGAAGAGGAAATGGAGAGACGAAGAAATAACTCAAATGACTTAAAATGGAGGCGGTCCATGGTCGGCTGTCAGCAGTCACTCGTGCCAAACAAACCGGATGAACCAAATAAACTAACAACGAATGACTAATGACTAATTATAAACGAACGATACTAATAAGGTCTCCGAACTGGGTTGGAGATGCTGTTGTTTCCACTGCGATCCTTTTGCCGTTAAGAAACTATTTCAAGGGTGATGAAATTGTTGTTGTTGCAAAGGAATATGTCTATGAAATCTTCATGAATAATCCTTATATCAATGATATTCATATTTTTAGGAGTTTCAAAGAAAGTAATAAGAGAGTTAGAGGTGATATTGGAATTATATTACCAAATTCTTTCTCATCGGCATTGCTTTTTGCTTTAAGCGGTGTGAAGAGAAGGATTGGATTTAGAAGCGAATATAGGTCTTTCCTACTCACAGATGCAATCCCACTACCACAATTGAAAGATGAACATCTTGTTGAGAATTACAAAAGAATAGCCTATCATATAATCGCTGATAGTGATCCTGAAAGTTTTAAGCCACAGATTTTTCTGTCAAAGGATGAAAAAAGAGAGAGAATTCTAAAGCGATTTAATATCCCTGAAAATTCGAAAACTGTAATTATTGATCCTGGAAGTGCATATGGAAGGGCGAAAATATGGCAGGTGGAGAAATATGCTAAGCTTATTGATTACATAATAAATGAGAAGAGACTACCCGTAGTTTTGCTTGGGTCAAAGAAAGCCTTGAGGATTGTTAATGCAATTATTGAGAGAACAGATGAAAAACCTTTTGTTCTTACTGCACAGTTATCTCTCAGGGAATCCATTACAGCTATATCGGGGTGCAACCTGTTTATCTCGCCAGATACTGGGAGTATGCATATTGCTGCTTCGTTAAATGTTAATCAAATAGCGATTTTTGGTTCCTCCTCTCCGAAATGGACAGGTCCACTTAATCCCAGAAGTCGTGTGATTTATAAAAATCTACCCTGTTCTCCTTGTTTTAAGAGAATGTGTCCAAAAGGAACCTACGAGTGCCTGAGAGAGATTTCAGTTGGGGATGTAAAAGAAAAGGTGGATGAACTGCTGTGAAACATAGAGCAGTCTTCATCGACAGGGATGGTACAATAGTTAAGGAGAAAAACTACTTAAGAGAAAGTTCCGAGGTTGAATTGATAGAAGGAGCAATTAAGGGGTTAAAATTGCTAAAGAAGATAGGATTCAAGCTTGTTATAATTACAAATCAATCGGGCATAAAAAGGGGTTTCATTACTGAAAGCAAGCTCGAAGAAATCCATGGAAGATTGAAAGAAATGCTCTTAAAAGAAGGTGTCATAATCGACGGGATATATTTCTCCCCTGATCTTCCTGGAGATGAGTCTCTAACAAGAAAACCCCAAACCAAACTTGTGGAAAAAGCAGAAGAAGAGCTCGGGTTGGAGATGCAAGGTTCATACTGTATTGGTGATAAGAAAGATGATGTAGAGATGGGGAAGAGGAAGGGGTTGAGGACTATCCTTGTGCTAACCGGTTATGGAATGGAAAACAAGGGGAAGGTTCGAACCAACTATGTGGCAGAGAACCTGCTTGAAGCTGCATTGTGGATAGAAGTGCAGGAGCTGGGTAGAAAATAAAATCCTTTGCAAAAGGCGAAAAGACTTGACAATTTTTGTCCGTTTTGCTATAATTTGCTGAGGTCAAATAAAATGAAACTTGGTGAATTACTGATAGAGGAAAATCTGATTACCGAAGAGCAACTCGATAAAGCACTAACAGAACAAGAATTACATGGTAGTCGGCTTGGGTCAAATCTTGTGAAACTTGGTTATATCTCCGAAAAGCAGTTAATCTCAGCACTTGCGAAACAGCAGGATATAGAAGGAGTAGATCTAAATAATGTTGATATAGATGAAAAGATACTCAAATTAATACCCTCAAATATCGCTACGAAGTACGAACTTATTCCGCTATCAAGAAGAGAAAAAGTACTAACTGTTGCAATGGTAAACCCCAATGATATTTTCGCAATAGAAGATATTAAGTTCAGTACAGGATTTGAAGTCCAACCTGTTATTGCAAACGAACTTGCTGTTAGGAATGCATTAGAAAACTACTACGAGGGACATGATCTTCTACAAACTGTAGAGAAGGAAATCGAGGCAGGGATTGAAGACGAGGTTGAGGTGGTTCGAGCAGGTGAAGAGGAGAAGGAGGAGGAGATAAGTGATCTTGCTGCTGAGATAGAATCAGGTCCCGTTATAAAGCTGGTTAACTCTATGATTACTAAGGGTGTTGATGCGACAGCAAGTGATATTCATATAGAACCTTATGATAAAGAACTACGTACCCGTTTCAGAATAGATGGTATTTTAAGGGAAGTCATGACACCTCCTAAGAAAATGCATAAAGCAATTGTTTCGAGAATAAAGATCATGGCAAAGATGAAGATTGCGGAGAAAAGATTACCTCAGGATGGAAGGATCAGGGTTAAGATAAGGGGAAAACCTATTGATCTCAGAGTTGCTTCACTGCCCACAATCTACGGGGAAAAGATAGCTCTCCGAATCCTTGATAGGTCAGCAATCTCTTTTAATCTTGAAGGCTTAGGTTTTACTGAAGATCAGCTTGAAGAATTTATCCTTGCAGTTAAAATGCCTTTTGGTATTATTCTTGTGACAGGTCCTACAGGTTCTGGAAAGACAACAACTCTCTATGCTGCACTTGAGAGAATCAACAATCTTGAAGTAAACATTACAACAGCTGAAGACCCTGTCGAGTATAGTCTTATTGGAGTGAATCAGGTTCAAATGCGTGAAGCAGTGGGGTTAACATTTGCAAGTGCACTTAAATCCTACTTAAGACAGGATCCCAATATCATAATGGTTGGGGAAATCAGGGATAAAGAGACTGCTGATATTTCAATAAGAGCCTCGTTGACCGGACACCTTGTTCTCAGTACTGTCCATACTAATACTGCTGCAGCGACCATTACGCGGTTAGTAAATATGGGTGTAGAGCCATTTCTTATGTCATCTACACTTAACCTTGTTGTGTCGCAGAGATTGTTAAGGAAGATCTGCATGAATTGTATGGAAGAGGTGGAAGTTACCCCTGAATACTTGAAACGGGTAGGTCTAAATCCGGATGATTATCAAGATATTATATTCTACAAAGGAGAGGGATGCCATATCTGTAACAATACAGGATATAAGGGAAGAATAGGCATATATGAAATTATGACAATGTCTACAAAACTGCGGGAGTTAATCCTTGAGAAGGTTTCTACCGACAGGATAGAGGAATTAGCAGTAAAAGAAGGGATGAAAACACTCAGGGATGCTGGAATTGAAAAACTAAAAAGAGGGATAACAACTATCGAAGAAGTTCTTAGAGAGACTACGATTAAATAACTGGGGGAAGACGAGTGAAGAAGGAAAAAATCGGGACCATGTTAACAAGAGCGAATCTAATAACAGAGGAACAACTTCAGGCAGCACTTGAGGAACAGAAAAAAACAGGGGACAAAATTGGTTCCACACTTATAAAACTTGGATATGTTGAGGATGATACTCTTGTAAAATTTCTAAGTAAACAATTCAAGATACCCCCTATTGAACTTGATAGCTTTGAACCTGACTCTGCAATAATACAACTGATAAATGCTGAATTAGCTCATCGTTACGAGGTGTTTCCTATTAAAAAAATTGGAAAAACACTTGTTCTCGCAATGTCTAATCCCAGTGATATCTTTGCATTGGAGGATATTAGCTTTAATACAGGTCTTGATACGCTTCCAAGAGTTGCTTCGTCAGTAGAGTTAAAGAGACTCATAGAGGAAAACTATCCTATTTCTAAAGAGATAAAGACTCTTAGAGAAGATGAGGGAGAATTTGACGATTTTGAGATCGTGGACTTAGAGACTGAGGAAGAGGATCAGCAGGTAGATATAAGTAAACTTGAAGCATCTGGTAAATCAGCTCCTGTAATTAAGTTAGTCAATTTTCTTATTACAGATGCTGTAAAAAGGGGAGCAAGTGACATACATGTTGAACCTTATGAAAAGCTTCTTAGGATTCGTTTTAGGATAGATGGTGTTCTTCAAGAGGTTATGTCTCCTCCCATTAGAATGAAGACCGCAATTGTTTCAAGAGTTAAAATTATGGCCAGCCTTGACATCTCTGAAAGAAGAGTTCCTCAAGATGGCAGAATAAATGTGAGGGTTGGTAAAAAACTTATTGACCTTAGGGTCTCGATTGTTCCCACTATATTTGGTGAAAAAGTAGTTATGAGAATACTCGATAAAACTAGCCTTATGCTTGATATGAAAGATCTTGGATTTGAGGAAGATTCTCTAAGGAAATTTATTGAGGCAATAGAACAACCGTATGGAATTGTTCTGGTTACAGGTCCAACTGGAAGTGGAAAATCAACAACACTCTATTCAGCATTAAGCAGGTTGAACACGAATGAGGTTCAGATAATAACTGCGGAGGATCCTGTTGAATACAATCTAAAAGGAATAAATCAGGTACAGGTAAATGAAAATATTGGTTTTTCTTTTGCAGCAGCATTAAGGTCATTCTTAAGACAGTCTCCAAACATAATCATGGTTGGAGAGATAAGAGATACAGAAACAGCAGAAATCGCTGTAAGAGCAGCGTTGACAGGGCACCTTGTTCTTTCAACAATTCACACGAATGATGCTCCTGGTACAATTAACCGCCTTGTTGATATGGGAATCCAGCCCTTCATGGTAGCTGCATCACTGAACCTTATTCAGGCACAGAGACTTGTTAGGAAGATATGTACTGAATGTAAAGAAGAAATCGATGCAGACCCTGTTCTATTGAAGGAAGCAAACATCAAGTTAGAGCAACTTGAAGGGAAAAAGGTTTATAAAGGAAAGGGTTGTTCAAGGTGCAACCAGAAGGGGTACAAGGGCAGGATTGCAATAACAGAGGTTCTTCCCATAACTCACGGCATTAGAGAGTTAATTCTTAAGAATGCTCCAGCAGCAAGCATCAGAGCACAGGCAAAGGAAGAAGGATTGACTACATTGAGGGATGATGCACTTACGAAGGTAAGGAAAGGGACAACCACTCTTGAAGAGGTAATAAGAGAAACAGCATCTCTGTGAGATGATTATATAAGAGACTTAAATATGGATTATCTGAATCAGAAGTCAGAGAACAGAAGACTAATGTCAGAGAATAGAGGTCGGAAGACAAGATATTCATTACCTGATAACTGTCTTCTTTCTTCTGTCATCTTATAACTCAGGAGGGTAGATGACAATCACACAGTTATTAGAGGAATTGATTTCAAGAAATGGTACTGATTTGCACCTTACAGTTGGTGGTCCCCCAATGTTACGAATTGATGGTGATCTAATTCCAACTAATCATGAGGTTCTTACACCGAAGGTAACCAAAGAATTGATTTATGCCTTACTCAATGATGAGCAGAAAAAAAGGTTTGAAACAACAAGAGAACTCGACCTTTCATTTGGTATTCCTAATTTAAGCCGTTTTAGGGGAAATGTATTCATGCAAAGAGGAGCAATCGGAATGGCCATAAGGACAATACCTTACAAGATAAGGAGTTTTAAGGAATTAGGATTGCCACCCATAGCCGCTGAATTGACAACTAGATCGAAGGGGATTATCCTTGTTACAGGACCGACCGGGTGTGGAAAATCTACAACCCTTGCGACAATGATTGATAAAGTAAATGGTGACAGGAGATCTCATATTATAACAGTAGAAGACCCTATTGAATATCTTTTTAAACACAAAAAATGTATTGTTAATCAAAGACAGGTTGGTGATGATACGAAAAGCTTTGCAAATGCCCTGAAATATGTTCTAAGACAAGACCCTGATGTTGTAATGATAGGAGAGATGAGAGATCTTGAAACAACGGAAGCTGCTCTAAAGATAGGTGAGACCGGTCATCTTACATTTGCTACGTTACATACGAATTCCGCTGCAGAGAGTATTACACGTATTATAGACATATTTCCAACAAACAGACAATCTCAGGTGAGGACACAGCTTGCGTTTATTATCCTTGGCATTATGACACAAACTCTTATTAAAAGGATAAGAGGGGGGAGGGTTCTTGCCATGGAAATTCTGGTTGCGACACCAGCCATCAAAGCATTGGTAAGAGATAATAAGATTCATCAGATATATAGTCATATTCAAGCAGGTCGAAAGTATGGAATGAGGACAATGAACGAATCGTTGTATAGTTTATATATGAAGAAAGAAGTAACTCTTGAGAACGTTTTTGCTCATTCAAGAAATCCTGAAGAGCTCCAGAAGATGATCGAAACAAAAAGTGCAGTTACTGTTTAATGCACATTTTATGAGGAGGTATTAAATGCCAACATATCTATGGAAAGGAAGGACCGCCTCAGGTAGGGTTGAAACAGGGGAAATGGTAGCAGAGAATCAGGCTGAGGTTCTAAAGGCATTGAGAACTAAAAAGGTTATTCCTGTTTCAGTTAAACCCAAGCCAAAAGAGATTAAGTTTGCTCTTTTTGGTGGCGGGAGAAAACTTAATACAAAAGAGTTAGCAATTTTCACAAGACAATTTGCGACAATGATAAACGCTGGACTTGCATTAATGGACTGTCTTGATACTCTTAAGAAACAGGTTACAAAGCCAGGTTTCAAAAAGGTTATTGCTGAGGTTATGGAGGACATTGAGGGTGGTGCAACGCTTGCGGATGCACTTGCAAGACAGAAAAAAAGTTTCACAGAGCTTTATATAAACATGGTTGCTGCTGGAGAAGCAGGGGGTGCACTTGATAATATTTTGCTCAGACTTGCGAGTTATCTGGAGAAGACAGCTGAGATTATTAGAAAGATAAAAGGTGCTATGATATATCCGGCGATGATTATGATTGTTACTGTTAGTGCTGTAGCAATCCTTTTGATCTTTGTTATCCCGATTTTTGCAAATATGTATTCGGGAATGGGAGCAAAGCTTCCCCTGCTCACACAGATAGTACTTAATGTAAGTGATATACTTCGTAAGTACATTTGGATTATTATTGCTGTTATAATTGGGACTGTTATTGGTATTAGATTTTACAGCAGAACGCAAAATGGAGGAATGGTTATAGACCAGATAATGCTCCGAATGCCAGTTATGGGGGACCTGATTAAGAAGACGGCTCTTGCAAGGTTTTCAAGAACTCTTTCCACATTACTTTCAAGCGGTGTTAACATACTTGATGCACTTGAAATAACTGCAAAAACAGCGGGAAACAAAGTTGTTGAAAGAGCGATTATGAATGCTCGAGAAAGTATAAAAGAGGGAGAGACGATTGCCGCACCCCTTGCCCTGGAAAAGCGTGTTTTTCCTCCAATGGTAGTCCAGATGGTTGCAATTGGAGAAGCGACGGGGGGTATTGATGAGATGCTTAATAAGGTAGCAGATTTTTATGAGGGGGAGGTGGATACAGCAGTAGAAAACCTGATGGCAGCTCTTGAACCTATAATTGTGGTTTTTCTCGGAGCTATAATCGGGGTGATTGTAATTGCTATGTATCTTCCCATTTTCAAGCTTGCTTCGACATTTATGGGTGGACAGTAGTAAGGAGAAGTAGCAAAGGAAAAAGGGATGCCGCACCGTAAACTGATATTAATATTACGTCCAATCATATCAACAGTTGTACTTGGTCCTGAAATCTATTTTCGTAGAAGCGCTCCTTTTTCCCAGGTCTTCCCTCTTGTTGTTGTGATTCTGTTAAGTTACTTCGTAAGCATTGTTTTCTACTTGATATTAAAGACTGGGAAAAGAGGAACAGTCTATGATTTTATCCAATCTGTAAGTGACACAATTATTGTTACAGGTCTTGTTAATTACACTGGTAGTATAAATAGTCCGTATATCCTTCTCTATTTCCTTAATATTCTTGAGGGAAGTCTTTCTCTACGTCCTGTTGGTTCATTTACGGCTACTACAATAGCGGCAGCATCATTTGTGGCATTAGGTATAGTCTGGATGAATAACCATCTTTTACCAGTAATATATACCTCAGCTATTAATGTTGAAATACTTTATTATTTTTTAAAAATATTCATCTTTGTTCTATTCCTTTATCTTGCAACGGCACTGACTGCATATTTTAGAGAACGATTTGCTATGGGTTCTCAAGAATTAGAGGAAGTTCTCATGACAACAGATGATATTCTTGAAAACATAAGCTCTGGAATTATCACGATTAACAAAGACGGAAGGACAAAACGCATTAATCCTGCTGCAATTTCGATGCTCTCTCTCTGCACCAGGAAGGTAATAGGTGAGTTGTATAGAGAGGTTTTCCCTGCGAGGCTTAAGAATCTTACTGAATTAATCTCTGAAACATCAAATGAAGATAAGACACAGAATAGACTGGAGATCGAAGATGATGAGGGTAATAAATTACCTGTGATGGTTACTATATCACCCACGAGGAGAGAGAATGTTAACTATGGTGGTTTATTAGTCAACATTGTTGATTTGCGAAAAGAGGAGGAAATTCAGAAAGGAATGAGAACAACAGATAGAATGAAAACAGCACTTGAGCTGTCAGCTGGCATTGCTCATGAAATCCGAAACCCACTTACCTCTATTCAGGGTGCAATTGAGGTTATAGCCAGAGAAATCAAACCTACGGGAACGGTAGGGAAACTTATTGGTCTTGTTTTGAAGGAAACCGAGAGGTTGAATAATATCATAGAACGTTTCTTACAGTTTGTACGTATCCCTCGACGGGAGAGGATAAATGCCGATATTACTTATGTACTTAAGGATGTTATTGAGTTAGTGAAGAATCACCCAATGTATAACATGGGAATCGATATAAAGACAAAGTTTCCAGAGGAGAAACCTATTGTCTTTATTGACCCTGAACAGATAAGACAGGTATTTCTCAATATACTCTTGAATGCATTTGTAGCACTTGGAAGAGAGGGTGAAATAGAACTATCTTTCATGAAGAGAAATGACTACTGTGGTATTACTTTCAAAGATAATGGAGTGGGGATCGAAAAAGAAGATGTTGAAAAAATTTTCCAGCCCTTTTTTTCAAAGACACAAGGTGGTTCAGGATTAGGCTTATCAGTTGCTCATAGGATTATTGAACAACATAAGGGTGAAATTACAGTAGAATCAAAGAAAGGGGAAGGGAGTGCTTTTACAGTATGGCTTCCACTTGTAAAAACGAATAAATTAGGGGTTCAGTAATTTATTAATTGTTTATTAATTAGAATAATGGGTAAAGGACAAATAATGGAACAGAAAGAAAAGAAGCTGGAAAAGTCTATTTTAGTTGTCGATGATGAGAAGGGGATATTGGAATGGTTAGAAATTGCCCTTAATAAGGAAGGTTATGATGTAGAGACTGCCTTAAATGGAAAGAAAGCCCTCGAACTTGTTGGAAGTAAATATTTCCATTGTGTTATAACTGATATAAAAATGGCAGGTATGGATGGGTTACAGCTCCTCAAAAAGCTGAAAGAAGAGGACCCTGATATAATTGTAATCATCATTACAGCATATGGTACATTCGAGAGTGTTGTGGAAGCATTAAGGGGTGGGGCAAGTGATTTTATTACAAAACCATTCAGAATAGATGAGATCACATTTAGATTAAGAAATGTATTTGAGAAGGAGCATCTACGACAGCAGAATATTTTCCTAAAGAAGAAGATAATAAAGGAAGAGGAAATAATAATTGGTAAGAGCAAAGTAATGAAAGACCTGCTTAACTTAGTGGATAAGGTTGCAAAAACAGATGCAACGATAATGATTTATGGAGAGACAGGTACTGGAAAAGAACTTGTTGCGCGAAGACTTCATGATAATAGTCACAGAGAGAGTGGACAATTTATTGCCCTTAACTGTGGTGCTCTTCCTGAGACATTATTAGAGAGCGAACTGTTTGGATACAAGAGGGGTGCTTTTACTGGCGCTGTTCAGAACAAAAAGGGACTGTTTCAGGTGGCTGATGGTGGATCGTTTTTTCTTGATGAAGTTGGTGAGATAAGCCTAAAAATTCAGGTAAAGCTGTTACGGGTTCTTCAGTATCGGGAGGTTGTCCCTCTCGGTGATACAAAAACAGTAAGAGTGAATGTAAGATTGATAGGAGCAACAAATAAAAACTTAGAGGAGTCTGTAAAGAAGGGTGAATTTCGTGAAGATCTTTTTTACAGACTCAATGTCATACCCGTTTTTATACCTCCTTTAAGAGATCGAAAGGAAGATATACCACTTTTGGTCGAACGGTTTACTGAAAGGATAGCAAAACGACTCAGGATTAAAAAGAAAAAGTTCTCAGAAGTAGCTATGGAAAAGATCATGGAATACAGCTGGCCTGGAAATGTTAGAGAGCTTGAGAATTGCATCGAACGCTCTATGATTCTTCTTGATTCTGATAAAATAACAGAGAAGGATATTTCTCTTATCATACACAGTGACATTCAGGTGAGGGAAGAAAAGACACTCAAGGACATGGAAGTTAATGCGATTAGGGATGCAATTAAAAAATGTGGTGGTAATAAGATAAAAGCTGCGAGGATGCTCGGTATCCATCCAGCGACGCTTTACAGAAAGATAAAAAGGTTATTCCCTGAATAAATAAGGTACAGACCTAAGAAGCCCATATTACACGAAAACTGCTCAAAGATAGTGCAATGGATTTTCTCTTTACTCACAAGAAAAGGTTATTGAGGAAGTACGGAAAAAAATCTACATTAAGGATAGTAGATTTAGCGAAAAAACTCGCCAGTATAAAAAAAGGCAAATTGTTACTTATTGATGAACTTAAAGGTAAACTGAGAAAGATTGACTCTGGAGATAAGGTTGAGGCAAAACAGATAAAGAGACTATTTGATTCTATTGACAAGAACTCAAAGGGAGAGAACAGTTTTCTTGTAATTGGTGGGAATTCCATTATTCCTTTTTATAGCATTAAAAACCCTGTTGATGATGAAGATAAGAGAATACTTACTGATGCACCTTATTCATCAAGAGATGAGGATTTCTTAATACCTCAGAGAACCTTTGGAAGGTTACCCGATTCAAATGAAAAAGAAGCAGATTTTCTAATTCAGCTTATTGAGCTGACAATAAAGTATCATAATGAATTTGGTGGTTCAAAGAAAAGCTTCGGGTATTCTGCTTCTATCTGGAAGGAAGCCTCAAGGGCTGTTTTTGGAGTTATAGGTGATGAAAATAAATTAAAGATTTCACCACCACTCACTGCAAAGAGACTTAAAAAGACCTGGATTAGGAAACAGATTTTATACTTTAATCTGCATGGTACCAAGGGGACACCGAACTGGTATGGTCAGAGAGCACCTGATGATGAACCCGCTTTCCCTATATATCCTGTAGCAATTACTCCTAATGAAGTTCCAGTGCTTAAAGGAAGTTGTGTTTTTTCAGAGGCATGCTACGGAGCCTGGATCTTTAAGAAAGAGAAAGAAGGTTCAATGGCTCTAAAGTTCCTCTCCCAGGGTTCTATTGCATTTGTAGGTTCAACAGCAATCGCTTATGGACCAACTGAACCACCCTCAAGGGAAGCAGATCTCCTCGGTAAATATTTTCTTCAATATGTGGAAAAGGGAGTTTGTTTCGGTGATGCATTTAAAAATGCTAAGATTGATTTCGCAAAGAAGATGGTGAGAACGCAGGGGTTTCTTGATGCAGATGACAAGAAAACCCTTTTAGAATTTCAACTATACGGCGATCCATCGCTCAGGTTCCAGGAGAAGGGAATCAAAGTTGTATAAAAAGAATATTCTTCTGTTTTTATCTACCATTATATTCTCTGGTTGTCTTGCAACATTTGAAACAGCCCGGACAATGGGGAAAGGAGAGACTGAAAAGCTTTTTGCTATTTATTGGCCTCCGAGTTACAGATTTTAAGGAAAGACAGGGATCACCAACAGTACAGATATCGAATTTATTATGGATGGAATGTTATTGTTACCACCTCTTCCACATTCAGCTTATCTTGGATTAAAACAGAAGGTGTTTGAAGCAGGTTTTGTTAAATCAGCTCTTCTTCTAAGAGGAGGGATTTTTTTCTCCGTAGAACCAAGTACAACTGGCTTTCCGTGGCAGAGTGATCTACTCATTTCAATGTGTAGTAAGGATCTTATCGCAACTCTTGGAGGTGGAGTTGTTTTACATCCAGCATATGGAATTGATTTCTTTAGTTACTCCGCTTATAAGGCTAAACCTGCATACCATCTCAATTTTTCTTTGACAATGGTTGAAGACCGTTCTAAACGGAATATAATATTTGAGGTTAACTTTATCGAATTTTTTGATAATGAGGGATCCTCTAAATTTGACAAATATACAGCTGGAATCGGATTTTCATGGAGATGATGACGAAGGTGATAGCCCCAAAAATTGCACCTACAATGACTAATGACTATTTACCAATAACGAATAACCAATAACCATTGACCAATAACGGAATTATGTGCAGAACCTTTTCCAAGCAAATATGTCTATAAATAAAGAGGGAAGAAAAATAGAAGAGACGTTTGAAAAACTTGTTATGAACCATTACAAGAGGGTTTTTAATTACATCCACACGATTGTTAATGATTATGAGATATCAAAAGACTTAACACAGGATACTTTCTTGAAAGCGTATCTCTCATTCAAGAGATTGAGAAGTAAAGAAGCCTTCCCTATCTGGATTATGAGAATAGCAAGAAATCTTTCAATAAATCGTATGAAGAAGGAACATCTAAAAAGGATGAGATTCATTTCGCTTTTTACAAAAAAGTATGATAAGGAAGTTCTTGATTACATCCAGGATCCTGATATATCATTAGAAGAGAAAGCCAATAAGAGTGAAGAGGAGGGGCTTATCAAGAAGGTTCTCAATGGAATGCCCTCAAGGATGAGAGAAGTCTTGATCCTGAAGGAATGGGAGGATCTTTCATACGAAGAGATTGGAAAAATAATGAAGATTTCAAGAAAAGCAGTTAAATCTCTTATCCACAGAGCAAGGCAGGAGATGAAAAAAAGGTTGGAGAAGAAAGATGTATTCAAATAACAAAGGGAATTGTCAGAGCATAAAATCTGAGCTTTCTGCTTATATTGACGAAGAGTTAAGCAATGAAGTGAGGAGTTGTGTAGAAAAACATCTTAAATACTGTGAGGTTTGTAAGGAAGAGTATCAAAAACTATCAGAGATAAAAAGAGGGATAAATAGTATAAAAAAGCCTGAGATTGATACAAGTATTGCAGTAGAGATCATTAATACAGTTAATGAAATCAAACCTTCACCAGAATATATCCGCTTTCCTGTAACTATCAGGGTCGCACTGCTTCTGGCAATTCTGATAAATATTGCTATATTCAGTGTCTTTAGAGATTATAGATTAAGAATGCCCAATATTTCGTCTTATAAACCTGTGAAAATTGAAAATGTCATTCTTGCCGAAGAGAAAGGAAATATTAGTGTGAGTTTTTCGTCTTTTCCGAAGGATAGCATTGAGCGACACGTATTACCGAAGATTGAAAGTTTAGAAGAGCCTTCCTATCCAGAAGGATTTCTTTCCAAGAAAATAGAGGGTACTGTGGTTGTTAATCTTCAGATAGACGAAATTGGAGTTGTAAAGGTTGTTAGGATCGTAAAGTCCCTATCACCTGAAGCTGATTCACTCTCTACCATTTCAGCAGAAACAATGAAGTTTGAACCTGCGATGGTAGGTACGGTTGCTGTTGATTGTGAACTGACTGCAACTTTTCTTTTTGAGATACAGGATAAGTAAGAACAAGGCTGGCCCCTTTCGTTTACTGTTTTTTCTTGACTTTTCATTCAATTAACTCTACTTTATCCCCAATTGTAGTGTGGAAGAATGTTAGCGTTTGTCAGCAGACAGATTGTAACTAAGTATAGAAAGGATTGAATCAATGAAAGATCCAAAAATAGGTATACTTTCAATCTTTATATTTCTCTTTCTTATTTTTGGGAATATCTCAGCTCAGTATATATGGCCTATCGATGGGAAGGTATTTCTAAATTCAAACTTTGCGGAGTGCAGACCAAACCATTTTCACGCTGGTTTAGATCTACAAGCAAAGGAAGGGACACCGTTAAAGGCAATTGAGACCGGATACATCTGGCATATAAGTGTGTCACCTTTTGGGTATGGGAAATCACTCTTCTTGAAACTGGATGATGGTAGAATATTTGTATATGCGCATCTTAAGAAGTTTTCTGAAAGGGTTGAAAAGATTATAGAACTCAAACAGAGAAAATCTTTTTCATACAGGGTGAGCCTCTATTATAAAGAAGACTATTTGACTGTAGAAAAGGGTGACCTAATAGGTTATGTTGGAAAAACTGGCACACAAGGTGCACACCTGCATTTTGAAATGCGAGATGCTTCTAATAGACCTATTAATTCACTAACACATGGATTCAAAGTAACTGATTCAAATCCACCTTTGATAAAAGGCATTGCGATTATACCTCTTGACGACTCATCATTTGTTAGTGGTGTACCGTTTCCTGTAATAATCAAACCTTATTTAAATGGAAATCATTATACTTTTAGTGATACAATAACTGTCTCCGGAAGAATTGGGTTGGAGGTTAGGGGTGAAGATTACCAGGATACCCATCCATTTCGACTAAACATATGCAAGGCTGAACTGTACCTCAATGGAAATCTTGTTTTCAGTTCACATTACGAAAGATTTTCGTACGCACATACAAGGGAGGTTGAGTTAGAGTTCGATTACGACCTTTACAATAGAGGGGTGGGAAGATTCCATAGACTGTTTATTTATGGAAACAACCACCTTTCATTTTATGAAAAGAGAAATGGGATTCTTCACATTGAAACAATAAAGAAGATTAATGAAATCAAGATAGTATGTTATGATACAAACAAAAATCGTTCTGTTTTAATCTTCTTTTTGAGAAGAGGAGAATATTCAGAGAGTTTAGCTTCAAATTCTCCGTATAACCTTGGAAGTAATCTATCCTTCTATCGAAACCTTGTAAGGGTAGCTATATCAAACACTGGTGAGATAAAGATAGTCAAGATGACAAATCTCTTCCCTGTAAGGCAGGGGTTTGAAAAATGCGGAAGTTTTTCAGTTAATTATTTCAGGCTGTTGCCACGAGATGAAGCTGTATGTTCACTTGTGGTTGAACATTCAAGAGGAAAAGAGACCCTTACATGCGATTACAATACTATTTTGAGGAAGAGTGGTGGAATTATTAAATCCTCTGATAGAGAGTTTATGGTTATTATTGAAGAAAACATCCTTTATGAAGATATTTTCGCAAGGGTACGCAAAATAAAGGAGAGCCTTCCAGAAGGGCTAAGGCTTCTGAAGGGTGCATATTTAGTGGAACCCGTCGGAACCGTTTTCAAACAGGGGGTTAAGATTGCATTTCCTTATCATGAGAACTACTCAAAGAAGATTGGAATCTATAAAAAGAAAAAGACAAGTTGGCTATATTTAGAGGGTGGGTACGATGTATCAAGAAATGCTTTTGTTGCCAAATCAAACCACCTGGGTATATTTGCCCTGCTTGAGGATAACATCCCTCCTGAAATTAGCGATTTTCAGACGGTTAAGAAAGGGAATTTAATAACTAAGATATCCTTCAAGGCGAAGGATACAGGAACTGGTTTCAGGATAGCTGACATCAATATCGCAATTGATGGTGTTCCATATATTCCCTTTTATGACCTTTATAGAGATGAAGTGAGTTTTATGTTGTTTAAGAAAAGAATAGAAGAGGGAGGACACACAGCAAAAATTAAAATTAAGGACAGGGCAGGCAACAAAAGCTCGTTGACCGTCTCTTTTTAATATTCTATGTATAGTGAATAATTAGAGAACCACGTCATTGCGAACCTGCCGAAGGCAGGTGTGGCAATCTCAGATTGGCGGAAAGAGAGTATGGGATTGCTTCGCATAAGAGGAGCAAGAAGTAGAACTCGCAATGACACACTATTCTTTTTATTTTTATATTTTTTTTATCTCTTATGCTCTCTTCCAATCCCTGTTAATATTATTTTAGAGGTCTTGGAAAACAACTTCGAGACCTCATCTTAATCTGTGTAATCTGATATTTAATCTACTTGCGCTCAAACACAAGTCCCCCTTTGCTAAAGTGGGATTTAGGGGGATTTTATCTAAGATATTCTCTTCCAATCCCTGTTAATGTTTGCTCTCTGTGTTCTCTGTGGTTAACTGTTTTTTCTTAACGCGAGGTAGATGGTAAAGATTCCAACAAAGATACCAACAATTACATTGTTCCAGAGATAGAAAATCCTGTGCTGCCATAGTACAAATGCTGAAATTATAACCCAGATAGCAACTAAAAGATAGACCCAGTATTTCCACATCTTCAACCACTCCTTTATTGAAAGGATTTCTTTTTTGCTGGACAGTATAAGTAAAGATGAGAATATAAATGAGAGGGAAATGAGTATAGGAGCTAAGACTGGACCGAGCCAGGGTCGTGGAATTAAAAAGATCACATCGTTTGTAAGGAGGGACTCAGGCCACCCTATAAGTATATAGAGCCAGAAGTAGTAAGTAATATCCCATATACTGAAGGCAAAAATAAAATATGCGAATCTTCTCCACAAGTTTCTTCGTGATAGAAAAAAGCTTAAGGAGATCAACATCACAATGGTAGCAAGTTCCCTGCCTGCTTCTGTTAGCAGGATATTCACAGGGACTGCCTTAAGTGATTGTTCTGAGATTATATGAAAACCTCCCGGATAGTAAAGTTCTCTCAGGTAAACAACGACAGCAGATTCCATATAACCCATTGCAGCTGCAAAGAAGAATAGACCTATGAGCTTTAGAATATCTTCCCTTTCCAGCTTCATCTGCATAGGTTGTATCTAATAGAATTTATACAGGAAAGTCAAGAAAAATCATTCTTGTAGTTTGGATTTATTAGAATTATAAAAAAGGTGAAGGGTTTTGCCCTTCACCTTTTTACCATTCTTAGTATTAGATGCTATTTTACAATCGTTATTGGTGTTGTATACGTATGTTCTGGCGTTTCAACCTTGACAAAGTAGATACCCGCTGCTAAATGCTTGAAATCTATGGATGTTTCGTGCCTGCCTGTCTTCTTGTATGTATCAAGAATTGTATTTACCATCCTTCCAGAAGCATCATACATAGATATTCTGATTCTCCCTTCTCTGTTTACTCCATAATAGATTTTTACCGCTCCCTTGGATGGATTTGGAGTGAGTGTAATACGATTTGAAGGGATGTTCACTGGGTTTTCTTCTTCTACTGATGTGTTATCGTAGGAGTCGAACCAGATGTTAGGAGAACCATACTGTCTATAGACAATATAACCTCCAAGACCGTCAGAACTATAATCGACAACGCCACCGAATTCACCGGTTATATTGTGGTCGTTATAAACCCCTTTACCCAGCCAATTTGTAGGGTCTCCTGGAGTGGCCCATGCATAGACAAGTGAATCATTACCAACCTCAGGGACAGTGGCAACTGCACGGACGGGATCAGAAACTCCAGTATAAGAGCAACGAGCGTATGGATACTTCATCTCCCATGTATCATGTGCTATGTTGATCGGAGGCCAGACACTGAAGCTCCAATTCTCCCCACCATCTGTTGTTCTCGCATAATGGATGTCTCTGCTTGTACCATGATTATGTTTATAGAGGCACCAGGCAGTCTGTGATGCTCCAGGTGATGTTCTGGCTGCTGCAACTGATGGTGTCCAATCACCTTCACCACCTGAGTCAACAATTTCAAAATTAAAAGACGGGGCTATCAGATTATTCGTATATCTCCCAATCCAAATATCTGCTGTGTCGAACATTACAAAGGTAATATAGACATAACCATCACCACCTGCACAGACGGAGACATCTTTTGAATTTGATGAGACATTTCGATGGTTTCCCCAAGAAAGCGTATAGTCAGAAGAACTCTCCATATCAATGCCGTCCGATGTTGTCGACCATCCAAGGAATATGTGTTGAGGATTTTCAACATTACGGTCGGCACATAAATTACTGAGAGTATCACCTGACTGGACAACCTGAGTCCACGTCTGACTGGATGAATCAGGTCTCATTCTCACCGCCCATAGCCCAGCTCCTGTGTCGGAGGCATCGTAGAGAACAAAACCGTATACCCAGGTTCCTCCACCATCATGACCGCAGAGGGTTTGCTGGTCAATTATATTACCTAGAGTACTATTAGTTGTATAACTGAACCAATGAGCCCAGGTTTGTCCATCGTCGGTTGAAACATAAATATAAACTGAATCGTCTGCCCCAACATGAGGGACAAGGAGCGATACATAGATATCACCTGTTAATTCGTCGTAATCTGTTGAAACCTTGCCAAAAGAAGGATTTCCATGGCTCATAATCAGAACATCCCAGTTCCATAGAGGGTTATTTGGTCCTGGAGGACCGGGCTGATCTTCTCCCTCGTAGATATCTCCCGATGGAGGAGCAATTGCAGCAAAGTCAATTATACCTTCTATTTTGGTCGCTATCCCTGTAGGTACTTGGTCAACATCTTCAGCGTTTGGAAGATTTCTAACTGGGTCATTAAACCAGGGATTATCTTGTGCTCCAGGTGGGTGTGGCATTGGTTGTTCAGCTATGACAGGAACTGCAAAAATTCCAATCAATGCAATGATTGTAAGTATTTTCATATTTCTTCTCCTTTCTTTCTTCATAACTTCATATTTATCGACTTCTTGTTTTTCCCCTCCTTTCATTATTTAATATGCTCTTTTGGAATTTTCAGTTTTAGACCTCCATTACGTCTAGCGAATATAGTTTCAATAGCACATAATTATCTGGATGTCAAGATAGAATTGAGGGTTTTGGGAGAATAGTAAGAAAGATTACCCTATGATTATTCCATGATTAAGGTTGAAGAAAATTACAAATAGTATAATTAGAATAAAATATAGATAAAATATATATTTTTCTTTAAATGGTGTTTTCATGCAGAAATAAAAACTTGCAATTCCAAGGGGGACTGTGGCAATAAAGAAAAGTGGGAACCCGAGAATTATTGGTATTGAGAGATAACTTAAGAGGAGTAAAATGGCATTAATGATTTTGCCCCTTTTTAAGCCAAATATAGTAAAGAGTGTTGCAACATCGGTTTTTTTGTCTCCAAGATAATCTGCAAGGTCACGGAAATTCAAGCCCAGGAACAGAGGAATTACAATAAAAAGTGCAGGTTTCAGAGGGAATGACAGGAAAGGTTTGGATGCTTCAAAAAGGGCGTACCCGGCTATTGCAGCGAGGAGAGCACCAAAAGAGAGCATAAGTATTGATAAGGGAAAAAATCGTTTTAAGCGGAAAGGTTTTGATGAATACAGGAAATGAATAATGTGTCCAAAGATGACGATGAGAAGGATACGGTAATTTATGGTCAGGGCAAACATAAGCGAGAGGACAAAGAAGAAGATGTTGAGATTATTGTACTGTTTTATCGTGAAAAGACTTGAGTCAAAGAGTGTTTTCTTTTTGGAGAGTTGATCAGTTCTAATATCTTGTATGTCATTAGTGATAACGGATGTTTGAAATGAGAAAAACACAGAGCAGAGTAGAAGAAATGAATCGATGTAGTTTGTAGGTTTCTTAAAAATAAGGTGTCCAATGAAGATTCCAAGCAGAGTTGGGAATATGTAATGAACTGCAATAAGGGGGCGTGATTTTATGAGCCAACTTCTAATCATCCCTGGTGCTCTTTTTCTAATAAGAAGAAAACCAATGATGGTTACAAAAATAGGTATGATTGAATAGTAGTTCATAACCCTAGTTTCTCAATTTTCTTTCTTGCTGGGACATATGACGGATTTACCTGCAGAACCTTATTATACATTTCTAATGCTCTTTCTATTCTTCCCGTTTTCTCGTAGATAAGACCAAGGTTATAGTAGGCTTCAGTTTGGTTGGGATTCTTCTTTAATGATTTTTTGAAAAACTGCTCAGCCATTTCATATTTATCTGTAACAATGTATAGAGCACCAAGATTGTTATAGATAGCATCGTTGTTCGGCTCAATCTTCAATACTTTCAGGAATTCTACCTCAGCGTGCTCAAAATCACCCTCTTTATAATATATTATTCCCCTACCAGCAAGGGCAGATACAGAACGAGAATTATAACACAGTGCCCTGTTGAACATTTCGAATGCTTTTGTTTCATTGCCTTTACCTAAGTAGAAGTCTCCTTTTATCTGGTATATCTTATACGGAGAACTTCCATACAGTAGCCCTTTTTCGGTTGCCAGAATCATTCCTTCTTTAGAACCCTTTCGTGCTTCAATATGTGCTATCTTAAGATAGAATTCTGCTGGTTCGATATTTCTTTCAATTGCTCCTTCATAAATCTGGATTGCCTCAGTGTTCTTTCCTTTCTGTTCATAAGCCTTCCCAAGTGAAAGAACCACTTCATAATCCGGGATTGCAATGCTCTTTAACATCTTTATTCCATCGTCACTTTTACCGAGCTTGAGATAACACTGACCGATTCGTTTGAGAATCTCATCTTCTTCCTTTATTGCGTAAACCCTGAGGTATTGATCTAACGACTGATTGTAATCAGCATTCAGAAAATAGCACCATCCAGCTAATTTTCTGCCTTTCATCTCAATTGCCTGTTGATTAACAGGAACTATAGTTTTAAATGTATCTCCCTGAAAAACAAGTGAGAAGCCTGCAAGAAAGCATGGGATTACTGCAAGCCATTTTATCTTCGGATATCTTTTAAATATAAAGAATACAGTGATTAATAGTAAAAAGACAGGTCCAAGGACAACTGCAAAGAACAGACTTGAAATAATGAGTATTTGGAATTCTAATGAGGTGTAGTTGTAAAAAGTAGCTGCGCAGACAGAGAACAACGTAAAGACTGCTAATATGAATATTAAATAGGAGAATGGATTATAGAAAATAAACGGGTAGTATTGTGAAATGAGCAGGATACCATAAAGGATACCGAGACACAAAAAGACAGTAATTAGTAAAGAAGACTTAAGATTGAACACTTTTTTAACGAACTCTTTTTTTTCTTTCCATAGAACAAAAATCCCACAAATAATTATTGAGATTGAAAAAATTACAGCATAGTTTTGGCTGTCAATTGGTAAGATACCATTTGTTAAGATTGTCCTGTAGTGCAGGAGATTTGAACCCAGGTAGGAAGGTATCCTGGCAATGGTGTTTGGAATAACACCATGAAGGAATATGATTAGGTAAACAACAGCTGAAGCAAGAATGGCTTTGAGAATGTTCCTTGTTTTTATTAAAACATATCCTAATCCTCCAACTAAAACCAATATTATTTCAACACGCTGACCCCAGCTCGCGTTTATTAAATCTCTGGAGAAGTTGAAAATTTTATGTATCTCAGAAAATTGCTCAAAGCTACGTAAATATGTCAGTTTGTAACCACATCCTTTTGAGACAATAATATCGATTAAAGGAGTGAGGGTAATGACTGTCATACCAATGAGTAATACTTTCGCTATTTTTATCCAGTTTTCCCTGGTAAATATGATAAAAATTAGGAGAATACAAAAGAAGAGTGAAATATAGAATAATGGAAAGTGGATAAATGTCATGTAGAATGAACGAGAAGTGATTGGGGAAAAACCAAGAACCTGGGTACCTTCAAAAACACTTTCAAGAATATTACGGCAGAGAATGATTGAAAAAAGCCCTAAAAATCCTGTGAGAAAAGAGAATTTTTGGTCTTCAATTCTTTTTATGAAGGCTTCAGGTCTCATTTTTGTTGATTTGGATTGCTTCGATATTGAGGACTGACCCTTTGCGTCAACTCGCAATGACGGGCTTTCGCAGGCTGAACAGATTGTGCCAAAATCCCGTTTTTGGGTAGGCGCAGGCTTTAGCCTGCGAATCTAACCCTATATTATACAATAAATTACGCAACCTAAAGGTTGCGGCTACCATATGAAAATTCATAATTCAGCACAATCTGTAAAGCCTGCGGCTACCATAGAGATAGAATGGTCAAGAATGAAGAGAGAATGTGTCGTTGCGAGTGTTTCTGCGTGCTTCTGCTGATGCGAAGCAATCCCATGTGTTCTTTTAGTAATATGAAAAAGGGGGAGAAAAAAATCTCCCCCTTTTTTGGTAAGTCATTTATATCAGCGAATGAAAGTCAGTTTTAATCCTTTATCGGCGTTTTGTGTTTTAATTCTCAGGAAGTAGATTCCCTCTGGTAGCCTTGAACCGTTGTTACCAACTCCGTTCCACTGCAGGTAATGATTTCCGCTTTCCTGTGTTCCGTCAAATAATGTAGCAACCCTTTGACCAAGTATATTGTATGCATGAACTGATACATTTCCCTTTGCTGGTAATGAATATTGAATACGGGTTGTTTTGGAGAACGGGTTTGGATGGGTCTTAATAGTAAGTTGATTGGTTACAGGTGGTTCTTTCTCTTCCTCAACTGCACTATTTGCCCAGGAGTCATAATAGACATTTACACCACCCTGACCAACGTATGCCGTCGCTGGCAATCCATCATCCATCCATGTCTGTATTGGTCTTACGAATTCCGGTAAAGAGTCATTGTAGGCGTATCTAGTACTCCAGCTGCTGTCGCTCTGCCAGTTAAACTGATAGACAAAGGCGTTTGTCCAGTCATAATAACAACCTATGAATGTTACATATGGATACCATCCATTATACCCGTAACCATCATAGACATAGATACTTGGCAGAAGCTCATGATCATTAACATAGCTATTAACCCATCCAGAAACTGACCAGGTTGCACCAAAATCTTGTGTCCAAGACCAGCGAAGGCCATAGTCAAAGTTTGGAGTCGTAACATCCTGATATGGGAATATCACCCAGGCGTCACCTGAGCCATCATGTGCCGCAGCGATCTGTGGTCCCATTTTGTATGTTGTGTCAGAGAAAACAGTCACTGAACCAAACCAGTTATCTCCCAAATCACTACTTCTGCGGCAGTTTACACTATAGTTTCCTGCGTTATGGAAAAGGTAAGATAGGTGTAGGTAACCGCCAGTCGCGAAACTTAGGTCCGGATAGCCAGAACCGTTGATTTGGATTAAGACAGGTGCCAACCAACCAGCTCCATGGTTCGTTGACTTTGTGAACCAAACTTCGTCGTCATCTTCTCCACCCAACGAATAATGCATGGCAACATAAAGGTAAACTGCAAACTGCCAATCGCATCTGTCTGAGGTGACGGAATAGTTGGTTATCGGATCCGGTGAATTATCTACCCACGCACCAGCGTTTGTATCTTGAACAAAATCATAGTTATGGCTCCATATGGTTCCATTATTATATGACCAGCGGCTGAGCATATGCCAGTAACGGTTTGTTTCGAAGATGATCTCTGGCTCATAACCCATATGACCACCGAAGACTATATCTCCTTGATAAGACCATGTCTGTCCATTATCTGTAGATAGAAAATGTCTAATAATTGAATCCGGGCAGGCGACTGCTGCTCTCAATGTATCACCGTTAAGTTGAGCAATTGTTAATGGCTCTTCATCGTTTGTGTTCGTCCAGGAATCGTAGTAAACGTCCCCGTTGTATAGTATGATATCATTACCCCATCTCATAAGAGGAGAATTTATAGGGTTATCATTCTTGACATTAACCGGGTGATTACCTTCTTCTTTAACTGGTAACTGTTTCTCCAATTCCTTAAGAAGATCGTTGAAGGTTTTCATATCACCTTTGCTTCTTGCTTGATCTATCTGCTTAACAAGTGGATCGGGTGTCGGGAAAACATCACAGTCTTTTGCAGGTCTGGGTATAAATTCTTCAACATCTTTCTGGAGCTTGGCTTCAGAAGCAAAACTGCTTGTTAACAGAAGACAAGCAAGAACTACTATTAAGGCAAGTTTCTTCATTTTGTACTCCTTTCTATTTTGTAAGTTACTATATGTGGCGACTTATTGTTCACCTCCTTTCATTATTTTCTGTATAACATACAACATATACTAAAAAAACATAAGGCAAGTTTTTCTTTATTTTACTCTCTAAGCTTGCAATTTCTAATGTGTTTTAATTTGATAGCATAAAACGTTATCGATGTCAAGCAAAAAATGTTATTTTTTTGAGAGAGCAGTTCCTGTATTATTTTGGGATTGCTTCAACAGCATTTAAGAGAGTGTATTCGCAATGACCACTCCTTGTCATTGCGGGTCTTTCTTCTTGCTTAACTTATGCGAAGCAATTTTTTTTTGCTTTCTTACAAAGAGTTTCTCCCCTTCTGTTAAACTTCCTTCGAGCCCTCGTTCATGGCCATCTTCATCTGTAACAATCTTATCCCCGTGTCTTATCTCTTTTAAGGCATTCTGATTGAGGATATGTTTAACCTTCATTCCTCTGAAGATATGAACAGGTTTTCCGTTTAAGTAGACCTTAATCCTTTTTGATTCTACCATCTTCTTTGACATCTATTTCCTTCTGCGATTTAATAAAATCTATCAATACATCGCTTAACAAAAGGCCTGTGTCTACATAATCTCGTCCGGTCTTAAAGGTTGTATATCCATCCCCACCTGCAGCAAGGAAATCGCTTGTTGCTATTGTGTACAATTTGTCCAGTTCAATCTGCTTGCCCACAATCCCAAGGGTCTTTATTCCCTGATTCTGTATTTCAAAAGAGATTCCTGATACCTGAAGAAATCCTCCAGAGCCTGGTTCCTGTTTAGCATCGTGTTTCAAAATCTCGAGGACCTCACTTCCTTTAAGTTTCATTGTAACCAGATGACCACCGAATGGAAGGACGGTTATTACCTCTTCAACTGTAATCTCTCCTTCATCAATACTTGCTCTTATACCACCCGCGTTGGCAAAGGCAATATCCGCATTTCCCATTTTTCTCATAACATCTGCTATAAGGTCACCAAGGTTTGTCTCTCTATTCCTTATGTCCTCTCGTTTTCCGTTGAGAGGAGTTAATGCTATTCCTATTACTTCCTTGAGTTTCGTATCAAGTTTTGCTGTATATTCATCAACAATTTCTGCAATTACTGAATCTTCTTCAATATCTTCAGTAACAGGGATAAGTTCTGCTTCATAGTTGGCAATTCTTCCATCTTCTATATCAAGGTCCAACCTTCCAATATACCCACCGTACTCGTATGCCTGACAGATAATGGTATTATTTAGCTTTTCAGGTACATCTATTTTTGTGTGTGAATGACCCCCAATAATAATATCAATTCCTTCAGTAGACTCAGCAAGTTTCTTGTCCATTTCATATCCTAAGTGTGTAACTGCAATAGTAAGCTGGTTTTTATCTATTTTTTCGAGAATATCTTTTGCCGTTGCTATTGGGTCAAGGAATTGAAGTCCGACCACGTTTTTTGGATGCGTTGTGATTGGTGTTTCATCTGTAACGAGTCCGAGGAAGTTGATATGAGTTCCCCGTATGTTTCTTTTAAAGAAACTTGTTACTATCGGAGCTTGTCCTCTTTCAGAGACAACATTTGCCCCGAGGATAGGAAAATCTGCAAGTTTCCTTAACTTGTTTAGATTCTCCTGCCCATAGTCAAACTCGTGATTGCCCAGTACCATTGCATTTAAGCCCATTTTGTTAAGGCAAATAAAGTCGGGTTCACCTTTGAATACAGTGCTCATAGGAGTTCCTTGTAGTACATCACCGGCACATATGAAAAGAGTTGGGGTTTTTTTCTCTGCGTTTTCTTCCCTTACCGTCTTGACAACTGTGGCAATCCTTGCCATTCCTCCAACCTTGTGTTCATCCTTAAAGTGAGCCTTGAATGGTGTTATATGTCCATGGTAATCGTTGATGTAGAGAATGGTTAAATGTTGTAATTCTTCCTTTTGGTGCTTAATTGTTTTAGATGTACAGGAAAGGAAGATAAGGGAAACTATGATAAAGAATATTATAAAGCCTTTCTTCATAAAACCTCCTAAAGTGTTAACACAGATATACAACTTTGAGTACAAAATTAAGAGTACTCTAAGTTACCCATTTTCCCGAAAAGGTTCGTCATTGCGAATATTCTTTCTTATTTGCTCGTGAAGCAATCTCCCATGAAGAATGTTTTAGACCTTATTTTTCCTCTCCCTTGATGGGAGAGGAAAAAGGAGAGGGTGAATGAGATTGCCGTGCTCCCGTTGGTTGCTCGCAATGAAGGGATTTACTATGTATTTGCATTCGACTCAGACCTAAGATAGACACAAGAAATCGAAATTACGAAATTGATATAAAAGTAAACGACAGATGAGGTTTTCAACCTTGCTGTAAACCTCGTTAGAAGCCTGCAGCATGCCGTGATGATGAAACTGAAATTCACTAAAGTCAAGATCACTTTCCATCAACTACGATGCATGTAACGGTCTTCGAAATTCCTTTAATCTTATGAATGCTGTCTGTGATATTTTTTCCAAGATCCTTTACATTCTTCCCTTCTATGAAGGCAATGGCATCGTGTAATCCTGTTAGAAGGTGAGCTGATTTTACAAACTTCTTCTTACCAAGTTTGCGGATGACATCCCTGGCTGTTCCTGCCTTAACGTTGATTAGGACATAAGCCTTAACCATAACTCCTCCTTAGTTAAGGTGTTAAAAGTTTCTGGCGAATTTTGTCAGGTAGTTGGACGATCTTTCCATCTCGATTGATGAATGCATGTTTTGTCTTCCCTTCTGTGATGCATTCTCCATCACTGTTTCTAACAGAGTAATGAAACTCCATAGATGCTTTACCTATAGATTCGATTTCTGTCTCGACTGTAAGTAAGTCGTCATACCGTGCTGGTTTTTTATACTTTGTCCAGACTTCAAGCACTGGTAAGAGAAATCCTTCTTTCTCTATGTCACTATAACTCTTGCCTCTTTTTCTTATATATTCTGTTCTTCCCATTTCAAAGTACTCTAAGTATTTAGCATAATAAACATATCCCATATTATCAGTTTCAGCATACCTAACCCTTACCTCTATTGTATCTCCCATATCTTATCCCTTTGCACAAAAGATTGCCTTGTCCTTTGCCCTGTTGTAGAGCGGACAACCATTTCCACAGAGCAATAGGTCAGGACAGACCTTGCATTTTTCTTCGACATATTCCCTGTTCCTTATGTAGTTTGCTATATCAGAGTTCCATATACCTTTCCATTCATTGGATAGGATATTGCCCATTGTCTCAAAGTAGCTCTGACAGGGGATGACATTTCCATTTGGTTCTATTGCAATGTTATACTTTGCAGCAGAACACTGTTTCAAGCCAACACCTTCTACACAGGGATCAAAAACACAGTAATGTGTTGGCGTATACCAGATAAAGTCTAATCCAGATTCCTTTGCTTTTTCTTTAATTCTCCTGACATAGTTACCTATTTGTTCCTCGTCAATGCCTGTTCCAACAGAGTTCCCATCCCCTGAATAGATAAGGCTATTGTAAGCAAACCTTTTAAGTCCAATATTCTTAAGAAACCCAATGTGCTCTTCTGTCTCACTGCAGTTATCCTTTGTGAGGGTTGTGTTTGTAAGAACGTAAAGAGGAGAATTTAGGCAGTTTTTTATCCCTTCAACTGTTTCTTTCCACGCATCTGCTCGTACCATCTTATTATGTGTTTCTTCATTGTATGATTCAATAGTTATCTGGATATGGTCAAGTCCTGCACAGGTAAGCTCATTTACCAGTTCTTTTGAAAGAGATCTTCCATTGGTGATTAGTCCTGTAACAAGTCCAATCTCCTCTGCATGCTCAACGAGTTCTGGAAGGTCTTCTCTCACGGTTGGTTCTCCTCCTGTAAATGTGATATGAGGGATGCCAATATCCCATAGTTTTCTTATCACCCTTTTCCATTTTTCTTTATCCATCTCCGGAAAAGGTCTTTGCCTTCCAACATAGCAGTGTGTGCAGTTATTATTGCATCGGTATGTAAGAACAATATCACTTCTATAAGGTGCAGACGGCATTTTTACAAACGCATCCGTTCTGTCCATTTCCATAAAAAGTTCTGGCTCGATGCATTCAGCTGTTGCGATTTCCAGGATCTTATTCTTGAGTCTCTTATAATCTTCGTCTGCTTTCTTTCTTCCAACCTTGTATCTTGAACAGATAGCTCTTACAATCTCATTATCTTCTTTACCTTCAATGATGTATTTCGCAATTTCCGTTGCAGTCTTATTCATATGGAACACTCTTGATGCATTTATGATAAGAAGCCCATTACCATCCTCTTCGACCCTGAGATGTATCCTGTAACCCTGGAACTTTCCCTTCTCGCCCCGTTTATGATACAATCCTTTCTGAATCGGGTTTGCCGTTCTTTTAAATAGCATTCAAAAGCTCTTTGATTCTACACTTCGTAATCTGAAATGTTTTTATGTTAGGTAGCCGCACCTTTTAAGGTGCGAAAGGTTATGACGCAGGCTAAAGCCTGCGGCTACCTTCCTCCTCCAGCGCAGGCACACGCACAGCCAGCACAGGCACAGGCGCAAGCACAACCACCACCACTTGATGACCATCCACCTGAACGCGAACTAACAGGAACAGGATGTGTAACAGAAGTAATGGATGTTTGAAAACCCGTTAAGTTACTAACTATTTTGTTAGAAAATCCTTCTATTCCAGAGACTATTGAGTTTGCAAAATTAGCACCAGGGAGTTGTGGCATTGAAATATGGGGGGCACTAATACCGGCACCTGGAGCAGCAGCAGCAGTTTGTCGTGCGAATCCAGGATGGTAGTGTCCCCACCAGATTGGTGCAATGATGGGAGTATCTCTGAATGTTTCATTCATCTTTTCTTTGTAACCCTCATCCATCAAGAGCCATTCAAGGTTTTTATCGAATACGTTGGATATTGATTCCGGTGTACTTGCTTTTTTTATTTCTGTCCATGCTCTATTAAGGATACTTCCATAGTATTGCCTTGTTTTATTTCGTGAGAATCCCTTTGTTTTTTTATTAACCGATTTTATTAAATTAACAAATGTTGTCTTAAGCGTTTTCTGCACAATTTTGCCACCTTTACCTATCGATTTTAGAAAGTCCTTTTCATAGTCGTGAAGTTCAAGCTTTTGTGCTTGCTTATCCGCGATTTCGAGTAGCAGCGGATCTTTCTTCTTTACTTTCAAAGCCTGCTTCTTTAGTAATCCAAATAGCATCATTGTCGCGACCTTGTTCAGGGGAAGTTCCAGAAGGATAGCTGACTCAACGGCCGTGAGTCCTCTTTTTATTCCAACACCTTCTATTGAAAGAGCTGGAGGGAGATATTTCATTTTTCTTTTGGATGCATTTATAGCACCGATAACAGCAATAAAGATAAAAAAACCAATAATTATGCAGGGGCAAGAACTTCCAATAAGAGTGAGGAGTCCAGTAAAGAAGGAACCAATAAGTTTTCCCAGTGAGAATTTCCTTGGTGTTTTTGTTACAATTGCTTCATCGGGAATATACTTTTTTGGAAATGAAACACCAAATGCATACTGTTCTGAGGGAGAAGCATTTGGGATAGAAAATAGGTACCAAACAAGCCCTGCGGAATCAACACCAGCATCTGTAAATTTCACAGCGTGGTATTTCGGTTCATTCGGTTCAACACCCGGAGGGAAGATGAAGTAACAGGCAAGGTCTGTTGTGCCATGTGTATATTGGCTTCCATACCAGGTGGGAGAGAAGACAACTGATACATATGATTCATCTTCAGAATCCGGGAATATCATATGTTTTGTATTTATTGAGAACAGCAGAGTTCCTGTCTCTCCTGGAGAGATTGTTTGTGAACCAAGATGGACCTCAACGCCAGGATGGACATATTCTGAATTTCTAATTTTACTTGGTAGATTGCCTTCTATCTCAGCAGATGCTGATTCCAGGTCGTACCATTCATTTGGCATTCCGATATCAACGGTATCTATTGCGTGGGCATGTTCATCACAGGTGAACTGGATTTCATAGCTTATTGTGCAGGTTCCATCACTGTTGATATAGAGAGCTGAATAATTTTTGTCAACTGTAAAACTGTAGTCCTGACAGAAGATGTTAACTGTAGCGAATAAAAGAAAAAAGAATAGAAAGGATATCCTTTTTACCATTTTGGAGCCTCCTCTACCTCATAATCTGAACCACAGTATGGACAGGAAACAAAAATTGCTCCTTCCTTTAATGCTACACTATCCTTGTCAAGCTGGGCACCACATTTTTGACATTTCATTGTTTCCAGTTTAACGTCTCCTGAGAGGTCTATCTTCTGGGTGATCTCTATCTTCTTTTCCTTTGGATGTAGCCTTCTATAGATAAAAACAGACATCCCTATCGTGATAGCTATGAAGATAAGACCAATAAAGATAAGAATAAGTCCGGTTGACAGTCTTGCTCCACTATTGACACCAACTGCACCAGCAGACCAGATAAATAGGACCCCGAAAAAGAGAAAGATAAGCGAGAAAAATCCACCAAGAATTAGAATTGCGAGTTGAATACATCCAAGTCCTTTCTTGCTATCATTGTTTTTCGTCATTTTTCTGTCCTTGCTTTTTTGTTATCAGTCAATCGTTAATAGTTATTGTCATCAGTTGTTTATCATTCTAAAAGAATAAATTTTGGTTCTCTATCTTCCATCCCAATTTTCTGTTAGTATTATTTTATCCTTTAACCTTATATCCTTGTTTTTACTCTTTACTGCTTACTATTCTCGCATCTATCCCATCAGATTATGGCTTTTAAAAAGCTCACTACCTGAAGGAACTACCGTTCTATTTTTTTTGCTAAAAATGGAAAATAAGATATTAAAGACTGGCAATGCTACGACAAATGTGAGAAAAATGGTTTTTATAACTTCTCTCCTATGAATAGACCCTACATTCTTCATCTTTTTCTCCCCATTTTGTATATTTATTTTTGTCATTTAGATTCTGGGTTTTGTCATTCTTTGTCTTTGTTTAATGAGTTACTGACAGAAGTTCGTCATTTGCATTTCGAACTTCGCCATTTTCGTTTAGGTAGATTAGTTTCTTGCAAAGATTCGTCATTCGGGTTTTGGGCTCAGTCATTTTCGTTTTAGATGTATCCGATGTTTTTGAGCAGTAATGCGTTCTCTCTCCATTTTTTTCGTGTCTTCACGAAAAGCTCAAGAAAGATAGGTCTATTGAGAAAAACTTCAATATTTTTTCTTGCACATATTCCAAGGTTCTTTATTGCCTCTCCTTTCTTGCCAATTATTATTCTCTTCTGGCTATCTCTTTCCACCAGGATTACTACTCTTATGAAATCCTTCTTCCTTTCATTAGCTTCGCGGAACTCGTCGATATATACTGCTGTGCTGTATGGTATCTCTTTTTTATACTGGAGAAATATCTGTTCCCTGATTGCTTCAACAACAAAAAATCTTTCTGGTTGCGGAGAAAGGCTGTCCCGGGGAAAAAGAGGAGGTCCAATTGGTAGGTATTTTTTTAAGGTTTTAAGAAGATTGTCCGTGTTTATTCGCTTTAGCGCAGAAACTGGAACGATTTCCTTGAAGGGAAACGATTCATTCAATTTATCAATCAGAGGTAGCAGGGAGTTTTTATCTATTAGATCAATCTTGTTAATTATTAGAAAAACAGGTTTCTTTAGTCTTTTAATTCTTCCAAGAATATACAAATCCAAATCATTCTGCTCAGCATCAATCATATATAGAATAATCTCCGTATCTTCTATTGTTTGCACTGCAATCCGCACCATTATTTTCTGAAGTTCATAGTGTGGCTCAAAGATACCGGGGGTATCAAGAAAGATAATCTGGCAGTCAGAATTATTGTAAATAGCTGTGACCTTTTTTCTTGTTGTTTGTGGTTTGGGGGTTACAGCAGAAATTTTCATAGCAAGAAGGGTATTAAGTAATGTTGATTTCCCAACATTGGGTTTTCCAATAATTGCTGCATATCCACTCCTAAAATCGTTATTCTTGTTATTCATTTTTGACGTATGATAAAATAAAACATGTGTTTTGTCAAGGAAATTACACAACAGTTTGTCACGGATTAGGTACGCTCTAAAATATAGTGGTTTCGTGGTGAACCAGGGTTTTTTATATAGTTTAGAAATCTCAGGATTTCTGTTGACAAACCTGATAATGTACCTTAAATGTATTTGAGTATTGTTAAGGATGGTATGAAAGGGTTTGAAAAAGGTATTCAAAATTCCCCCTTTAGTAGAGGAGAAATTATGTTCTATGCAATGCTAGAATGCAGTATAAATTGTCCAAAGTGTGATGGTCCAGTTATGCTAAATGGTCCACTGGAAACTGCACATTGTGATAGGTGTCAGACTGATGTAACGATTCCTCATGATTACTGGAAGTCAATTCTTGATGATGTCATGCAGGAGGTAAAGAATAACCTAGAAGAGGGAGAAGGAACGAACTCAAGTATTTTTGGCACATTCAAGACAGCGTTACTCTATGGGCAATTGCATCCACGATGTGAAAAATGTAAGACGGATATTGAAGTAAATGAAAACCTAGAGCGTGGTTATACACATACCTGTAAAAAATGCGGTAACACCGTTAAGGTATCACCAAGCGCTTCTTGGCTTCAGGAAGTCTGTCCCCCAATAAAGCTTCTTTTTAATGCTGAATTAGAATCTGGTAAGGGAGATGAAACCCCTGCAATTTCCGGACCAGTAGTCTTTTCCTGTCCAAAATGTGGGGGTGCACTAACAGTGGATGGTTCTGAGAGACTTGTCCCGTGTGAGTTCTGTGGAGTTAGTGTCTACTTACCTGATGATCTATGGTTAAGGCTTCACCCTGCAAAGACCAAATCAAGGTGGTATATTGGTTTTAAGTAAGGACATCTGGGATTAGGAAAACTTATTATCCCAGTTTCGAAAGATTTCTTACTTATTGTTTACTTCTTCTTCAGAGTCAGGAAGGGAAAGTTCATCATCTTCAATAAGAGATGATTTTGCAGAAATTCCTCTTTGTTTTCTTAAATCCTCAATTTTTCTCAGTGGACGTTCAAGTTGATTGCAGCGTGTTGAAGTTAATGTAATATACTCCTTCTGTGCCTCTTCAATTCTCTTGCCCATTTTCTCAAGTGATTTCTGAAATAGAGTCCATTGTCTATTAAATGTACCAAGTAGTGATAGAATCTCGGCTGCGGTTTTCTCAAGATTAAAACTGTCTACAGCTTGTCTAATCACGGCAAGTATGGCATATAGTGTGACAGGAGAACAGAGCACGACCTTGCTCTTTAACGCATCATCAATAATTGTACTATCACTTTCATTGATAAATGCATAGACTTGTTCGTTCGGTATGAATACAATTACATAGTCTATTGTTTTGTCCTCTGGGTTTATGTATTCTCTTGTTGTAACCTCTTTAATTCTTTCCCTGACATCCTTTAGAAATTGGTTTTTGTAATTTCTTTTTTCAATCTCTCCCTCTTCTTCCATGTATCGTAAGTAATTATCTAAAGGAAACTTGACATCCATATTCACTTTTAAGTCCTGGGGTAGAAGAAATGTGAAGTCTGGACGTGTCTTTGCTGTTTCCAGGGTTTTCTGTTTTCGATAATTGATTCCCTCAACGAAGCCTGCAAGCCTTAAGACATCTTCTGCCATTCTTTCCCCCCACTGCCCACGGGTCTTTGTACTTGCCAAAGCAGCTTGTAACTGACTTGTAGTTTCTTGAAGTTTTCCAGTTTGCTCAGCAGTAAATCTTAATTGATTACTAAGTTCACCGAATTTCTTTTCTCTATCCTTCTCAAAGTTCGTTACAAGGTCCTGAACCCTTTGTAGGCTTCCCTTCATGTTGTTAAGTGTCTGGTCTATCAGCTTTTTCTTTCCTTCGAGTTCCTTCTCTCCAATCTGTGTTTGCTTTGAAAGTGTTTCATTAGCGAGTTTAAGAAAATCTTCTGTGTTCTTTGATAAAGCCTGTAAGGAAAGTGCACCAAAGGATTCCTTGATTCTGTTTATTAATACTTCAGTGTCCTGAATCCTTTGCGATTCACTTTGTGAGATTACTTCTTGAGTAATGGTCTTTACATCTTGTCGGCGCAACCAATTAATGATAAGGATAATACCTGCACCAAGGACAAGACCAAGAACTAAAAACAATAGATTAACCATGTTGAACCTCCATTGTGACTTTCTCGCAGCAAGTTTTCTTTTTGTTTGGAAGCTTAGATTATTCGAGATTCTAAATTCATATAATATAATAATATTTTAACATCGTTTCATAGTATATAGAAGTAATGGTTAAAAGTCAAGTCAGTTTAATGTTCAAATATTTGTAAATATATAAAGGGGACAAAGGTATTATGCTTTGTACTTAACTATATTTTCTGGTTCAGTATTGACAATGGCTACTGTTATAATTGCTAACGAAATTTCTTGACAATTGGTTAAGGATTTTGTATAAAAGGACATGGCTTTGAGAAGAAAGAGACCATGGATTTTTATCCTTATCATTATTATTGGTGCAATTGTTGGAAGTGCACTTGGTCATATATTTGGGATAGTGTTACCTGAGGGGGCAGTAAAAAAGGTATTTCTTCAGTCGCTTTCAGTTGGAATACCGGAATTCCATCTGAATCTTGCTGTAATCAGTCTAACATTTGGACTAACATTGAGCGTAAATCTTGTAACAGTAATAGCAATTATACTAATGGGTTACATTCTCAGGTGGTTCTATTGGTAACCCTTTTTTCTATTCAATCCCCCATTCTTTCTTCATCTCTTCTGTAATATTTTCTCCTTCTTTGCTGTCAGGCTCAGGTTTCTCTTTTTCCTCTGTCTCTTTTTTCTTTGTTAAATCCTTGAAGAATTGAAGGACAGAAAGGATTGAACAACCCAATAACTGAGTCTTCTCCCTTACTTCTCTATCATCTGTTACAACAATGATTTCACCAGAATTTTTCTCTGCTTTTACCATTCTGATGATCAAATCGTCTGCGGATTCATTCTTTGTGAAGATAACATTAATTGGGGAATAAGATTTTTTTTGATATGAAACCACTCCAAGAGTTCCATCAAAAACAACGGAAACTCTGTTTCTGATACTACCAAAGGGTTTTGAAACACTTATATATTGAATGAATCCTTCTCTTGTCTGATATGGTTTCCTCAGTAATGATCTTATCTTGAATAGTGCATTGTACCCATCTATGATAAAGTGCCTCATTATAACGTTACCAGGTCATTAAGAAATTAGGAATTGAAATTTTGAATTAGGAAATATTTGCTCCTCACTTCGTTTCGTCGTTCTTCTCCTTGGAAAGAATAGATGGTGGGCAAAGGTCGTCATTCGGGCTTCGTCATTTACTCCATTTTAAATTTCTTCTCTATGCTGCTATCTGCTCCCTACTGTCCGTTTTACCTCGTTTGTGAGAGATGCGCTATCTATTCCCATAGCAGAGTATAATGCTTGAGTAGACCCAGAAGGGGCAAAGTCCCTAACACCAATCTTTCGAAATATTGTACCCATCCCTGTTTCCGCAATGAGATTGCCTACTGTAGTTCCAAGCCCGGAATAAACAAGATGATCCTCAAGAGTAAATATTGGGCTCTTAAATATTGCTTTTTCAATATCTTCCAATGAAATTGCAAGGGGAGCAGAAACATTCCAGATATCCATTGTAATACCTTGTTCCCTGAGTTCCTCCCATGAGTTGATTGCAAGTTCGAGGGTTGGACCATATGCCATAATCACACCATTTTTCCCTTCACGAATTACATCTATCTCACCAAATTTAAAAGTATAATCTCTGGAAAAATATGGCTGACCTTTTGAATCAGTAATAATGGGGTTTTTTGTTCTTCCCGTTACAACAAGGAAATTTCCTTCTTCCTTTGAGACATATCGAATTACCCTGTCAGTTTGATTCGGGTCAGCAGGAATAATAATTCTGAACCCTGGGAGGTTTCTTCCAAGTCCTAAGAAATCAATACAATGATGGGTTTTTCCATCCTTTCCGACATTTATACCAGAATGGGTAATGACAACCTTCAGGTTTGTATGATTTATTGCATTCAATCTCTGCTGGTTATAGACTTCATCTATCCCGAAAACCCCAAAGTCCGCAAAAAAGGTAAGTATTCCCTCGATTGATAAAACACCTGCTATCGTTGCTGTATTGTGTTCCTGAACTCCTCCCTCAATAAACCATTCTGGTGCGATTTTCTCGATGAGATGAGTCCTTACTGACTCCTTAAGGTCACAATCAAGAGCGGTAATGGGAGCAGATTTCTTGGTTTTTTTATTAATAGTTACGATGTTCTCGAGTGCTTTTCCAAAAGCATCCCTATTTCCCAATTTGTCTGTTACTTTATAGTCAATTGGTTCGCCAGTCTCAATCACAGGTGGAGTGAAATATGCGCTTGATTTTACCTCGGGAGGGCTTGTTTTCTCTCTTCTTTTTTTATAAGAATCAAGTTTATCATCAATGCCTATTTCCTGGAGTGCTTTTCTGTACTCATTTTGAGACAGTGGTCTTCCGTGATAATACTCACGTGCATTCTCCATGAAGGATACCGATTTCCCCATAATTGTATGACAGAGGATAGCATAGGTAGACGAGGTGTCATTGATACTCTCCCTGATTGCATTATAGATCTCTTCATAATTATGACCATCTATTTCAATTACCTTCCATCCATCAGCAAGATAATTTTTTTCTATATTCACATCCATTATTTCGTGAATAGAACCACTAATTTGTAGTTCGTTGTAGTCGATGAGGACAGTTAGATTTGTAAGTTTGAATTTTTTGGCAAATCTTCTTGCCTCAGCGACCTGTCCTTTCGCCTGTTCTGCATCACCCATTAATACAAAGACATTGTAGTCCTTTTTATTAATTTTCGATGCAAGTGCAAATCCACAACCAGCTGAAAGTCCCTGCCCCAAGTTGCCTGATGTCCATTCGCATCCATGGACATCCCTCTCTACATGTCCTTCGAAGATTGATCCGCATTTTCGGAAATATGTAAGTGCATCTTCTATATTGAAAAATCCCAATCTTCCAAGAATTGAATAACAACCAGCTGAAGTATGGCCATGGCTGATTACAATCCTATCCCTCGAGATGTCATCAATCTTTGATGGATGAGTATTCGCAAGACTATATACTGTAATAAAAATATCAGCGGAAGACATTGGTCCGCCAGGATGTCCTGAAGAAGCAACGGTCGTCATCGTAAGAATATCTCCCCTTACAATTCTTCCCAACTCAATAAAACGCTCTTTTGTTTGAATAGTAAGGTTCTCGTTCTTAAAAAGATAGTCTGGTTGTTTACTAAACCAAGTTTTAAGCAGGTTAATTTCTTTTACTGTTTTCATCTGGTTCCTTTCAATTAAGGCTTAAAAATCCGAAAATACGAAATCCCTTGACCCTGAGCTCAGGACCGAAGGTTTGGGAAATTAGGAAATTTAAACAAACACTCTCAGTTTTAATCTTCCAGGTCTTCATTTTTCAGTTTCCGTACTTTGTTGCCACTTGGGTTTCAACCCCAGTGAATTTCATCTGAACTTTCTGCATTTCTTATACAATATTTTTCATTGTGTGTCAAACACTTTCAGAGAGATTTCTATCAAATCTTACTGAACCTTCTGCCATCAGTAACTAATATTTCCTTGACATTTGATGAGGAATATATTATAAGTGGTTTTAGAAGCCAAATACATAAAGACGAGCCTTGGAGGTAAAATGAAAAAGAAGATGTATAAAACATTCCATTTGATGTTTGTCCCATATGATAAGGTGAGGTCAAAGTCTATTTTCTTTACTGCAAGAACACAGAAATTTCTGACATGCGTAACTGTGGTGATGATAGTAATTATTGTTTCACTGATGACGCTTCATACAAAAAATTACTATAGGCTTCGAACTTCACATTTTCCAACACTTAAAGAGAATATTCTGCTAGTGAAAGAAAACAAGAAAATGAAAGACAAGGAAGAAGGATTACAGTTTGTGATCGATAGTCTTACAGCTCAACTTTTTTCAGAAAGGACAGTTCACCGTGAGAGACTAAAATCTCTGAATATGCAGGTGGGGAGGGTAAAGAAGTTTGCTGAAGAGCTGAGAGTGATGGTTGGGTTTAAGCTTGAACCCAAAGAAGCTCAGCCTCCTGGATTGGGTGGACCTGTCTCTGAAGATGAAGAGGTAAAGTTTCTTCTCACTGAAGATGTGGAGAATAACGATGTTCTTTTAGCATTCGACAAAGGTGAAAAACAAGTTCTTAAAAAACTCTCTTCAGCAAAGGATAATCTGAAACTTCTCTGGAGTTATTTTGAGAATAAGAATTTTATTATCGAAGGGACACCAGAAATCCAACCCGTTCCTGGTTCCATATTGTCAGGATTTGGCTATAGAATTAATCCCTTCACGGGAAGGGAGGAAATGCATAGAGGAGTAGATATTCCAGCGCCCATAGGAACAAAAATCAGGGCTCCTTCTAGTGGTGTTGTTGTTTTTGCTGGAAGAAGGGGAGGGTATGGAAAAATCATTGAGATCGATCATGGTAACAATTATAAGACAATATATGGACACCTGCACGCATTTGATGTAGATGTTGGCGACAGGGTAAAGAAAGGTGATTTCATTGGTGAGGTGGGTAATACAGGAAGAACAACAGGATCTCATTTACACTATGAAGTTAGATTGAATAATGTAGCTGTTAATCCTATAACATATTTCAGGAGTGTTGAGGAGCGAAAAAGAGAGTCTGAGGAAGAGCAAAAGGTTCCTGAAAAACCTCTTTGAAACCCCTGGGATTTTTCACTTTTCTGAGATTTCAAGAAAAGGCTTGACCCTATCTACAATTTCTGGTAGTATAATTTCATGGTAAAGGGAATATACAAAGACATAGCACCCTATTATGATCAGCTAATGGATGATGTTAACTACGAAGCCTGGGTTGATTATGTAAAAAATATCTGTATTCTCAATCGTTTGAAACCCAAAACTGTCCTTGATCTTGGGTGTGGAACAGGAATTCCAACTCTCCACCTTTTTAAAGAGGGTTACAGAGTGATTGGACTTGATGGTTCAATGGAGATGCTGAGGGTAGCAAAGGAAAAATTGGCTTCTTTCAACCCAGTTTTAATCCTGGGTAGATTCGAAAATTTTACACTGAAAAAGAAGATAGATCTTGTTATTTCACTCTTTGACAGTCTGAACAATCTGATTGAAGAGGGTAGTCTCCAAGAAACATTTATGTGTGTGGAGAGAAGTTTAACAAGGGGAGGGATTTTTGTCTTTGATATGAATACTATTTACGGACTTTCACTGATGAACAGTTCAACAGTTTATACAAAGGAGAGTAATGGTGTTTACAGTATCTGGAAAAGTCAATTCGATAGAAAAAAATCACTTGCTACTCTTAATGTCACACTCTTCGTATCTGAAAACGGACATTATAGAAGGATAGAAGAAACCCACAAGGAAAAAGGGTATTCTCTTTATACACTTAAGAAACTGCTGCGAAAAAGTGGATTTGCGAAAATCTCTTTATATGAACATCTAACTTTTAGAAGAGCAAGCTCGAAAACAAAAAGAGTAATGGTTGTAGCACGGAAGGATTAGATGAAATTTTTTGCGGACCTTCACATACATTCAAAACATAGTAGAGCAACAAGCAAGCAGATGGATCTCTTAGGTATAAGTGAGATGGCAAAACTTAAAGGAATAAAGCTTATGGGAACCGGTGATTTTACTCATCCTGTCTGGTTAGCGGAATTAAGAGAGAACCTTATTCCTTTAGAGAATGGTCTTTTTGAGTTTAACAAAACATGCTTTGTACTATCATGTGAAGTTTGCAATATTTATGTGAAAAGTGGTAAACTGAGAAAGAACCATAATATTATTTTAGCTCCAAGTTTTGACAGTGCAGAAAGAATAGGTGATTATCTTTCCCGATATGGTAAAGTTGAGTCAGATGGACGACCGATTCTATCCCTTGATTCAGAGATGATGTTTGAGAAGGTAATGGATATAGATGAAAGGAATTATCTTATTCCCGCCCACATATGGACACCATGGTTTTCACTTTTTGGCTCCAAATCTGGTTTCGATACAGTCGAGGAGTGTTACGGAAAACATTCACAGAAGATTTTGGCAATGGAGACAGGGCTTTCGAGTGATCCTGAGATGAACTGGATGTTGAGCAAGCTTGATAGTTTCACACTCGTCTCAAATTCAGACGCTCATTCGCCTGCAAGTATTGGAAGGGAGGCAAACTGTTTTGACTGTGAGATGGATTACGATACATTGATCAGAGTTATTAAGAACGGGGATAAGGATAAATTCCTATTTACTGTTGAATTTTTTCCTGAAGAGGGAAAATACCACTTTGATGGACATAGAGCGTGTGAGATTAGTATGCATCCAAAGGAGGCAGAGAATAATGGAAATGTATGTCCTCATTGTGGGAAACCGTTAACAATAGGTGTACTTCACAGAGTGATGGAACTCTCTGATAGAAATATTGGTTTTAGACCAAAAGGGAGAATTCCCTTTAAAAAGCTCGTTCCATTAATAGAGATAATCGCATCGGCAGTAGACCGCGGTAAGGGAACAAAAACGGTTGAGAGGAAATACAGGGACCTTATTTCACGCCTCGGAACAGAGTTTCAGATACTTCTTGATGTTGAAATCGAGGATATAAGTAGGGTTACTGACAGTGATATTGCTGAAGGTATATTGAGAGTTAGAAAAGGTGAGATTACAGTTAGACCAGGGTTTGATGGGGTCTATGGTGATGTGAGTATCTTTGAAACTAGGGATGCGAAAGAACAGCTGGAATTGTTCTAAAAAATAATCATTGGTCAAAAACACAGATTGGAAGACAGAAGACAGGAAAATATAGTAAGTAGTAAGCAGTAGGTAGTAAACAGTAGACAACAAGAAAATGATGTTGGAGAGTTGGGGTTGGGAATACCTAATATTCTTTTCTCTGCGTTCTCTGCGGTGAGAAGGACACTAGACAGATAACAGATGAAAACAGAAACTACGAAAATCATAGGTGAGCGCGCTTACGCCGAGGCTTCAGCGGATAACAGCCCATCGAAGTTTAACGCAGGAAGGCCATCTTGGCTCACCCTGTTAGAAGCTCAAGGAATATATGTTCCAAATTGTAATGGAACTCCTATTCGATATAGAGTTAACTTTAATTTCATCATCATGGCATGCTGCAGGCTTCTAACGGGACTCACAGAAAGAATAACTATGGAGCTGGAAGCTCCACCTATTAAGGAAGCCTCGCCTGTTAAAGTGCCGTCTATTGCTTCAGTTTTAGGTATACTGCTGATGAATACTATCTGTGTGGCAATATTTTAGGAGTATGTAATGGAGAAAATTTGGGCTCCCTGGAGAAGTAAATATATTTTCAATAAGGATGAAGAGAAGGGTTGTATACTGTGTAACAGGTTGATGAGGGAAAATGATGAAAGTAACTATATTCTTTATAGAGGGAACAGGTCTTTCATAATTATGAATATTTTCCCTTACAATAATGGGCACCTAATGGTAGCTCCCTTTAAACACACTGCACTCCTTGAAGACCTTAACAGAGAGGAGGGGAAGGAGCTTTTTACCACCCTAACCTTGGGTCTGAAGGTTCTTAAGTTATCTCTTAAACCTGATGGTTTCAATGTTGGAATGAATCTTGGTAGAGTTGCTGGTGCAGGGATAGAAGATCATCTTCATATTCACCTTGTTCCAAGATGGAATGGGGATACGAACTTTATGCCTGTTCTTGCAAATACTAAGATACTGTCTGTTTCCCTTGATGAGGTATACAGGTTATTGAGAAAGACCTTAGAGGATAAACTATGATAGAGTGGATATCAGTCCCATTTAAAGTTGGGGGAAAGAGAAACATAATAGCAATTGTTATACCCATTCTTATGTGGGGTATTATCCTTGTTTTCTGGGGGTTAGGTTGGTTCATTCTTTCTTTTTTCCTTATTGGTGTATCAATCCTTCCCTATTTTCTTCCAACACGGTACAAACTTACTGAAGATGGAATTGCAGTAAAATCTCTATTCACAAAGCAGAAAAAAAAATGGGAAGAATACAAAAGCTTTTATGTAGATAAGAACGGAATATTCCTGAGCCCCTTTAGGAAGCCCTCGCGACTTGAAAATTTCAGAGGTGTATATATTCGTTTTCATAAGAACAAAGAGGATGTCATTAATTTTGTCAGGGATATGATGGAGGAAAAGAATGGAAACCAAGATTCTAAAAGACATTGAGTTCCTCTCAGAAATAATTGAATCTATTTTTTCAACTCTTGAACTTCAAAGTGCACTTGATGTTATTGCTGAGAAAGCGACCACAGTCTTGGGGGCTGATGCAGTCTCAATAATATTGACTGAGAAGGGAATGGAGGATTTGAGAATAAGAGCAACTTACAACTTGAGCGAGGAGTATGTAAACGAAGTGACGGAGAAAATTGGGGATGAGATATCAGTTAAGGTAGTTAAGGATGGGAAACCAGTATATATGACTAATATCAAAGGGACATCTTCTAACAAGAAATACAAACGGTATCTTCGGTTGGTAAGAAACGAGGGGCTCGAGTCCGTAATCTCCTTACCAATATCTTCACGCCAGGGGAATATTGGTGCAATTAACATATTCTTCAAAAAACCCTCTTGTTTCACAAAAAGGGATAAGAAACTACTTATTTTCTTTACGAGTTTTATTAGTATTGCAATATCTCATGTTACCTTTTTCGAGGATAGGAAGAGAAAGATACGGGCACTTGAAGCATTGAATCTTATAGGTCAGAAGATTTCTTCTATTTCTACTGAATTTGAGAGCGTTGTTGAAGTTGTCTATGCTGAGACGTCAAAAATAATGAAAACAGAAAACTTTTATCTTGCTCTATACGATAAAGAAAAAAATGAAATAGGGTTTGCACTCTATGTTGAGGAAGGTAAGAGGATAGAAAGGAAAAAGAGAAAGCTAAAGCAGGGATTAACAGAGCATGTGATTAGGACACAGAGCCCCCTTCTATTGACTAGTAATGTAGCTGAAGGATTAAGGAAATTGGGAATAAAGGCGCTTGGAAGACCTTCAAAGAGCTGGCTTGGTGTACCTATCCTTTATGGAAGGAGGTTTCTTGGTGTTATTGGAGTCCAGGACTATGAAAAAGAGAATATTTATGATGAAGACGATATGAGTGTCCTTTCTACAATTGCAAACCAGGCTGCTGTAGCAATTGAAGCCAGCCGACTCTATGAAAAAACCAAAGATATGGCAATCAGAGATCCCATGACAGGACTTTTCAATGTTAGACATCTTTATAATGTTCTTGAACTTGAGATAGAGCGTGCAAAGAGATACAATCTGAGTTTTTCTATTCTAATTATTGATATAGATAATTTTAAGGGTTTTAATGATAGATTGGGACACCTTGCAGGTGATGAACTTCTTAAGCAATATGGAAGATTTCTTTTTGATAACTCAAGAAAAGCGGATACTGTCGCAAGGTACGGTGGTGATGAGTTTATTATTGTTTTATCGCTAACAGGTAAAGAGAATGCTGCACATCTCTCAAAAAGGATAATGAATAAGCTAAAAAAACACAAGTTTAGTGTTGATTCTGAGAAGATTTCTCTAATGGTGACTATAGGGGAGGCTTCTTTTCCCCAGGATGGAAGGACATCTGAGAAACTTATCAGGAAAGCAGACAGGGCACTTCTAGAGGGAAAGAAGGAGAAGCATATTAAGAATCAAAAGGATGAGAATTAAGTGTAGAGTCAATCATCGGAGGATAGCAGCTTAATGCCATGTTAGCACAAAAGTAGATATGTCTGAATTTGCATAATTCCCCATTAAATTATAGAAAATCCATTTCGCCCATCTTCCATCTTCGACCTTACATCTTACATCATTCCTTCTGTTATGGTGGATCGTATAGTTTGTAACCTCTATCCTCTACCCGCTTCACTCTATAATACCTATTGATATGATTCCATGACCAGGGATTGCATCTTTGAAGACGGTCAATAGCCATAAGGGAACCTTTAATAACACCCTCCTCCTTTATTGCCTTGTATGTGTAATGTGAACATGAAGGAGTGAAGTTGCATACATCACCTTGCTGTTCAGAAAGTACAATCTGGTATAATTTGATTTGTGAGAGGAAAAATACTTTTCCTGCCATAAAATCTCTTTTTCCTTTCCTTTCCCGAGGTTTCTTTGAAAAGTTCCACATGTCATCCTCATTTGCAAGTGAAGAACTACCAAGGATGGCTATGAAGAGAATGATGAATAATATTTTTTGTTTCATAAACTGTAATTTAGATATAAGGCATTAAACCAGAAATATACATATCATTCGTCTTCCATCCCCTATTCACAATCTTTCTTCATAGAGGCAGGATGCCTCACCTATGATTTTCGTTGTTTCTGTTTTTATCTGTCATCTGTCCTTCTCACCGCAGAGAACGCAGAGAAAAAATATTAGGTATTCCAACCCCAACTCTCCAACATCATTTTCTTGCTGTCGACTGTTTACTACATACTCCTTTCTACTTACTATATTTTCCTGTCTTCTGTCTTCGATCGTTCGTATAGTTCAGGGTTATCTTACATCTCCCATCCTAATCTTCTGTTCGTATTACTTTGTCCTTTATACTTATCGTCCTTCGTCTATCGTAACTCGTCTGTCATCCCTATTCATAATCTTCTTCATAGTCTGTGGTCCTATTTTTGTATTAATGATTCATTGAATAATGAGGGTCTTGCATCAGCAATCGTAGGGACTCCTGCACTATTAATATAGTAAACAATATCGAGAGTTATTGGTTTTCCATTAATACCGATCCAGGTTTGATAAGAACTTTTCATTTCAATTCTTTTTTGCTCTCCTGTATCTGGAATTTCATATGTATATACTCCTTTGGAAATAGATACATTCTGTGCCAGAAAAAAAGGTGGAGGATTGCAAGAGCCAAAAGGCGAAAGAAATGCAATCTCATCCTTTATTTTTTTCGTAATCTTCTCAAGAGGTAGGATATCTACAATTCTTAACTCTTTTTGTTTTTCATCCTCATATTTGATTTCCGGGCAATCTCGGGAAAGGAGTGTTCTTAAATTATCCAGGTTTTCCCTTTGAATCGAAAAACCACAGGCTGGTTTGTGGCCACCAAATGAAAGAAACAGATGTCTATGTTCTGAAAGAAGCTTATGAATATCAAAATCCAGCGGAGCTCGTGCTTCACCGATGATATAATTATCCTTATTTGCTGTAACAATTACGGGTCTATTCAGCCTTTCCTTCAGTCGAGAAGCGCAGAAACCAAGACAATCGAAAGGAGTTTTAGGATCATAAATGAAAATTATTTGTACCTTCATTCTATCTTTTAGGAAGGCGAAAATCTTCCTGAAATTCTCATTTGCAAGCGAATGCCATTCTTCGCTTTTCTTAAGGAGTTGAGCAATCGTTTTGTATAAGTAGTCTTTGTTGTTTTCCGTAAGAATCCTAAAACCGATATTTTCACCCCATCCTTTTGTCTTAGCTGAAGAGAGCACTGAAATCATTTTTTGTATCGCTCCTTCGTCACAGTCGTTATCTTTGCAAAGAATTTCGATCAAGACTTTAATGCCCATTCTTTCTGTTTTTCTAAGCGCATTGAAACCAAGTTTTGAAAGTGTCCAGTTTTCATCCTTCAGAGGAACCCTGTCTGCGTAGGTTCCAAGAAATATTAGGGGATACCATTCCTTGATGAAGCTTTCCCATTCCTGGCTGTTTAGTGAGAGCATTTTTTTTGCGATGAACCATCCGAGCTTAAATGCAACGGTTACACCTGATAAATCTCTAAAAGGATAGACAGAATCTTTCCTTTTTGGATTTATTAATGAGAAATCATTTTCACCATTTATCAAGACTTCATGGTGGTCTGTAACAATAACGTCGATTCCACACTTTTTTGCTTTCATAATGTTGTTCAAATCAGATGAGGAACAATCCACTGTTATAATTAATGAACAACCCATCTCTACTGCTTTTCTTATTCCAGTAATGTTTAAACCTATTCCTTCATCTTTCCTGCTCGGGATGTGATAGACAACTTTTGTGTTTAGGTTTCTTAGGAGCTCGAATAAGAGGACAGTTGCAGTTATCCCATCTGTATCTTCATCCCCCCATATGAGTATTTTTTCTCTGTCTTCAATTGCTTTTCTTATTCTATTAAATCCTTTTTCTATATCAGGAAGTAGAGATGGAGGATGCAGGGATTCAGTCCCAGGAGAAATGATTTTTTTTACCGCCGCTTCCTTATCGATTCCTCTTCCAATAAGTGCTTTTGAAAAACTTTTGGAGAAATTGTATTCTTTTTGGATTTCTTCTACTCTCTGCTTATCAATATCAATAATATTCCATTTCTGTGGAAGCGTCATAGAGTTTGATCCTCCCAAACCTTTTTGTTTGAATAAATCCTATTCTTTGTATTTTAACAAGTTCCAATACAGCCATAAAAGTCACAATAATCTCTTCGACCTCTTTTTTCAATATTAAATCACTAAAAAAAAGGATTCTCTTTTCAGAAATTATCTTTAGAATATGTTCCATCTTCTTTTTAATATCGAACTTTGTACCTCTCAGGGAATATACTGGTTTAAAAGCAGTTCTCTTCAGTATTTCCAAGAGTATCCTGTTTATTTCGATGAAGGATAGGGTGGCTAAACCACTAATATTTATCCTTCTTTCACAGGTGATACCCCTTGGAAAACATCTTATTGCTTTATTCTCTTTTTCTCTCAGAAATTGAGCAAGGTTTTTAAATCTTTCATACTCCTTTAATTTTCTTATAAGAATTTCAGCTTCGTCTTCTGGTTCCTCAATTTCTGTAACTGTATGATGTGGCAGGATAGATCTGACCTTTATTTTTATCAGTGTTGTTGCCATTACAATGTATTCTCCTGCGATATTGAGGTCAAGATCCTTAAGCATTGTTATGTATTCAAGATACTCCCGGGTAATTTGAGCAAGAGATATTTTTTTTATATCCAGTTCGTTTTTTCTAATAAGATAAAGTAATAAATCAAGTGGTCCTTCGAAATTTGGTAGTTTTAATCTTATCATTGTTCTTTGGTCCCCACCAATTCAAATAGAAGAACTTCATGTTTTTTTCCACTTATCTTCACTTTTCCGAGCTTAACAGTTTCGAGTTTGTGTTTTATTCTTTCATAAACAGATTCAGTAATAAGAATATGAGTGTTGAATTCCTTATTCAATGGTTCAATTTTTGCTCCAAGATTAACAATATCACCTATTGCAGTGTATTCTGTCCTTCGCATTGACCCTATGTTTCCAACAATTGCGACTCCTGAGCTTATACCGATTCCAATATCGAAGGTATGTTTACCTTCCCTTTTCCATTTCTCCCATAATTTTTTCAAAACATCTCTCATCTCAAGTGCTGTTTTGGCTGCCCTGTAACTATGATCTCTATACGGAATAGGTGCACCAAAAACAGCCATTATGGCATCACCGATAAACTTGTCAATCGTCCCACCATGAGAATGAATAATATCTGTCATTTCTGTAAGATAATCATTAAGAATACTCACAACTGCTTCAGGTTCCATAGATTCAGACATGCTGGTAAAACCTCTTATATCAGAGAAGAGAACTGTAATTTCTTTCCTTTCACCACCAAGTTTCAATTGGAGTGGATTGGAGGTAATTTTCTCAACCACTGCTTTTGAAACATATCGATCAAACATCCGCCTTAGTTCCCTCTTGCTTCTTTCACTAACAGTGTATCTATAACCAATCGATACAATATAGCAGAAAACCAGTGAATAAGATGGTCTGACAATCTCGAGCCAGATATTTCTAACGTCGAAAAGAATATCACAACAAGCAAGAAAAGCAATAAAGACAATAACTGTCAGGATAAAACTTAACCAAGGATTTAGTTTTGATGCGAGAAAGGTAGTGATAATTGAAAGACCAAAAATTAGTAACAATGTTACAGGAATTGAGGGATAACTTAAGAAGCATCTATTAATCATTGTATATAATCCATTTGCATGTATCTCAGCACCTGGCATCGGATTTCTTGAGACAGGTGTTGGCTTCAAGTCGCCAAGGGCAACAGCAGAGGAGCCGATGAGAACGATTTTTCCCTTAAAGAATCCTTTTCCAATGCGTTTCATAAATACATCGTAGAATGAGATATAGCGAAAACTGAAAGGTCTACCAAGAAAATTAATAAGCATTCTTACTTCATCATCGACTGGAATTGTATATTTTCCAACTTTGACATATTGCCCAGGAAAAATCTTAATTTTCTTTTTGTCAAGTTTTAACGCATGAAGAAAGAGAGCAAAAGAAAATGATGGGTACGTATCATTTCTGAATCTATAGAAAAGGGGGAGCCTTCTGATGATCCCGTCTATATCTCCATCTGTGTTTACAACGCCTATACCCTTTACTCCTTGGATAAGGGTTTTTGTCGGGGTAGCAAGACCTGACCCGTGAGGTATGGAATTTCGAACCTTTCGTGAGAACTTCTGTGAGAATTTTCTGGTACCTTTCAAGTCACCTTCTACAACATTAGAGGATTTAATGATGGCAAGAGGAAGGATCACCCTCCTTGATTTTTTTATTGAGTAATTGAGTTCCTCATCAAAACTGATATTCTTCAGAACAATATCAATAACCTCCCTGCTGTTTGCTTTAATTCCTCTATTTTGGAGTTCTTTCTTTATTCTCTCGTCTTTTTTCTGTTGGTAAATGTCGATTAGGAAGCTTGGGATATTATCTGCTTCGGGAAAAAGAATATCTATGCCAATTAGTTTTGCTTGTTCACTTGTAAGGTAGTCTGTAACTGATGCATAATACCACCTTGGCCAGCTTCTGAACCTCCCGAGTTTTTCAATACTGTAATCATCGATGTCAATAATTACCACATTTTCAGAGGTGTATTTTTTTGTTTTTAGAAATATACGAAGATCGTATGTTTTTAGTTCAAGTGGGAAATAGAGATAGAGAAAAATCGATGTTGCAATAAAGATGAAAGATCCAGACAAGAAGGCAAGCAAAAGGGGTATAAGAATCCTCTTCATTTAACGAAAACTCCCTCAAGTAAGGATTCTACAAAGGTTGTTGGATTAAACTCAATCAAATCCTCTGCTTCTTCTCCAATTCCTATATACTCTATTGGGATACCCAATTCGAGAGAAATAGCGAATACAATCCCACCTTTTGCAGTCCCGTCAATTTTTGTAAGTATTATTCCTGTAACCCCAAGTGTTTCATTGAAAATATTTGCTTGAGATAGTGCGTTCTGACCTGTGGTTGCATCAAGAACGAGAAGAATATCCTGTGGCAGGTCTTCCCTTTTTTTATTAAGGACTTTTTTTATCTTTTTCAATTCCTCCATTAAGTTTTTCTTTGTATGTAACCGTCCTGCAGTGTCAATAAGTATTGCTGAATATCCTTTACTTAAAGACGATTCAATTGAATCATAAGCTACAGAGGCAGGGTCCTGCCCTGGTTGTGATTTCAAAACATCAACGCCAATTTTCTTACCCCAGATATACAATTGTTCAGCACCCGCAGCTCTATATGTATCCGATGCTACCATTAGCACTTTTTCACCTTTATCACTGAAGTTTTTTGCAAGTTTTGCGAGAGTAGTTGTCTTTCCTGTTCCATTTACCCCCACCATTAGAATTGTATGTGGAGGCAGATTTGTTTTCTTCTTCCTTTGTGTTCTATTGAGAAGGTTAACTAAAATTTCAGATAGAAGAGGTGTAAGATTGTCTCCTGTTCTATTTTTATTTCTTTCTTCTCTTAGACGGTTGATAATTTCATTTGTTGCTTTTACACCGACATCAGAGGTGAGCAAAGTTTCTTCAAAGTCCAGAATACTTTTTTCGAAATCCTTGTCTGTTAGAAAACCAGTTGAAAGTAACACTTCTTGGAATTTCTTTCTTGTTTTACTTAAACCATCCTTTAGTTTTCTAAGCATCGTACTGTTTGGTGCCAGATGCATACTTTGTCTATGATATGTTTACGGAGGCAATCGTTGATACTCCAGGCTCAGTCATTGTTATACCATAGAGATAATCAGATGCTTCCATTGTCCTCTTGTTATGGGTTATAATAAACAGTTGACTTCTTTTCTTGAACTCTTGAAGGAGAGAAATGAATCTTTCTACATTTGCATCGTCTAATGGGGCATCAATTTCGTCAAGAACACAAATCGGTGAAGGTTTTACAAGGTAGAAGGAAAAAAGCAATGCTATAGCTACAAGAGCTCTCTCCCCCGTTGAAAGCGATTCAATCCTTTCGAGCTTCTTATGTTTTGGTTTTGCTATTATTGATATTTCTGCTTCGAGAGGGTCGCCTTCTGCGAGCACAAGGTCACATTCACCCGTTTCAAAGAGTTTCTTAAAAACGATTTTAAAGTTATCCCTGACTCCCATAAATGTGTCAAGAAATCTTTCCTTAGCTACGTTATCGATGTGGTTTATTGTTTGAAGAAGGTCTTTCTGGGATTCCTGGAGGTCAGTTTTCTGTGTGATAAGTTCTTCTTTCCTTTTATCAGTGTCTTCCAAATCTTCTTCTGCCATAAGGTTCACATGTCCGAATTTTCTTTTTCTTTCTTCAAGAATATCCATTTCTTCCTGCAGTTTCTCTTTGTCGAGGACAGTCTTTTCTTCTTTGATAGAAGCAATATCGACACCATATTCGGCTATGATATTTTCAGAGATACTACTTATTTGTGATTCTAATCTTACCTTTTCAAGATTCAATTGTGAGATTTCTTCATAGATACTTTTTTCTTTTTCTGTAACACCTTTCTCTGTTGCTTTGAGTTCTTCAATTCCTCTATCAGCTGCTATTCCTCTTTCAATGTGTTTATTCAGAGTGGTCTCAATTTCCTTGAGTTCTTCTTTTATGTTAAACTGCTTCTCTTTAAGTGTTTTACTCTTTTTTTCCAAACTAATTATGGTTTTCTCAAAGGACTCAATTCTCTTATTGTTCTCATTTTTCTTTATATTAATACCTTCGAGCTCTTTCACCGCGGATTTTAATACTTCCTCTTTCGCTCTTGCCTCTCCTTTTAATCTTGTAAGAAGGATCTCATCCTGATTTTGTTCATCTCTTAAAGAACGAAGTCGTTCTTCTACCTCTTTGAATGCTGATTCCTTTGCTGTACAATTTTCCTCTACAGTACTGTACACTTCCTCATCTTTGTTGAAAAGCTTTTCGTTAGTGAGCATATTGTTTTTTAATTCATTAAGGCTCCGATCTACTTCTTTTATTTCCTTCTGGACTTTTCTAATTCTTTTCTCGACAGTTGTCTTCTCGAAAAGCCTCTTTTCATAGGAAAACTCGTCCTCTCTCAGTGCTACACTTGCAGCTGAGAAATTTGTGTTGAGTTGTTCTAAGTTTTTTGCAGCGTTCTTTTTCTCTTTTTCTATGATTTCCTTTTCTTTTACTTTTTCTTTTACCAGAACCTCTATCTTTTCCATCTCTTGGGCATTTTTTCTGATCCTATCATCTACTCCAATTAACTCTCTATGTGTTCCCCTTCCGGTAAAGAGAATGCCGTTTGATAAAACATCCCCGTTTTTTGTCACAAAGGTGTAATTCTTGAATTTAGACTGAAGGTCTATGGAATCGTCTATTGTATCTACAAGAAGATACCTTGAGAAAAACGATAAGATACTTTTGTTGTTTTTTAGACCTTTTTTAACATCAAGAAATTGAGCTAAAGAACCTTTGATTTTGTTGTGACGTGGAGTTGGGAGAGGTTGATTATTTAAAAAAGAGAGAAAGATACCTGCTCTCATCTTTTTCTTCTCTGCTATTTCTATTATCTCTTTGAGTCTTTCAGGCTCAGTTAGTATTACAGTTTGTATGAAATTCTCCAGAACTCCAAGGAGAGCTTCACTCTTTTCTGCTTGAATTTTTAACATATCAGGAAAGACAAATAGAGAAAATTTTTTATTTAAAAACCTTATGAGTTCATTATATCCTTTTTTCTCCTTTATGAAATTCTTTAAGAAATTTGCTTCATTTCTCAGGATATGTTTTTTATCCTCCGCTTCTTTTATCTCATATCCTTTTTCCTTGTTCTTCTCCTCCAGTCGGGTGAATGTCTCCCTCTCGTTCTCGAGTGCTTTTCTAATCTCTCTCTCATTCTCTTTTTTATACAAGATTTCATCTTTAAGTTTTTTTATCTCTTTTTCTACCTTTCGATTTTCTTCTCTTAATTCAGTTAGCTCAAAAAGGAATGTTGTTTTTGATTCTTCTCTATTTTTTGAATCAGCCATTTGTGAAATTTGTTTCTCTTTTACAGCTTTGATCTTACTTTCAAACTCTTGCTTTTCGTGATTAGCATTTTCATATTCAGCTTTGCTTACAACAAATTTTTCTTCAAGAGATGTTATCTTCTTTGTTAGCTCTTTACCTTTTTCTTCTTTCTTTTCCCTATCCTTTATGATGCTATTTCTAACATCTTCTGTCTTTTGAATTAATGGCTTAATTTGTGGGATCTTATCTTCCAGAGAGTCATTCTCGTTTTCAAGGTATGTCTTTTGAGAGATGATATTTTTCTTCCTTTCGTCAATAATTATCACTTGCTCTGTTATTTGAGTATTTCCTAACTGTATGCGACTGATATCTTCTCTAAGTGTAGAGATACTATCACTTATCTTTTTTATACCGCTCTGCTTCCCTTCCAGTTTGGTTTCATTTTCTTCAAGCGTTCGAAGCAGTTCTGTTCTTGTTCCTTCGAGGGTTTTTAGTTTCTCTTTTACGCGAACAAGATCATTTGTGAGGGCTGAATGATCTATGTTCGCAGCCAGTATTCTTTTTTCTTTCAATTCTCTCTTCAGTTCCTGATATCTTTTTGCTCTCCTCACTTGCCTCCTTAACGATCTCCATTGCTTTTCTACCTCTTCAAGAATATCATTTACTCTCATTAGGTCAACCTTTATTAGGTTTAAGTTATCGAGGGCAATCTTTTTATGGTTTTTATATTTTGCTATTTCAGCAGCCTCTTCAAAAAGATTCCTTCTTACCTTTGAATTGGAGCTAAGAATATGGTCTATCATTTCTCTGCTGAAAATTGAATATGCCTCGGCTTTCAGACCTGTATTCAGGAAAAGACTGACTATATCTTTTAATCTAACATTTAC
>SDBS01000030.1_pt1 | contig 92869 bp, 76 predicted proteins | sample 2277091 | NCBI WGS metagenome assembly SDBS01 (sample SAMN10404972, study PRJNA504765) | marine sediment metagenome | isolation source: marine sediment core GS10_PC15, 163 cmbsf | place: Arctic Ocean: Southern Knipovich Ridge | collected 2010
TTAAATCTAAATTTCTTATAAATGATTTATGGAAATCTCTCTTTCTTCTCGAATTATCACTTACTGCTAAAAGTCTTGCCATTATATAGAAGTTTATTACCCTTTCATCGGTAGTAAATCCTTCAATCTCACTATAGAACTTATTCTCACCCTTGAATTTACTTGGTTCAAGTTTTGAAACAACGTCATCCTTTATCTCCAGTATTTCATCTATAGCATAAATGGATTCAGTCTTAACTCTACCCTGTAGAACACAGAGAGGAGAAACGTCGATACCCTCAAAATCTATCCCTAATAACTGTGCTTCAAGAGCAGTTGTTCCGCTCCCTGAAAATGGTTCAAAGACTGTATCACCCTTTCTCAACCCGATTATGTTAAGTAGTGCTCGTATCATTTGCGGGTGAAATTTACCTTTATATGGATATATCCAATGAGTTAGATATTGATTTACTGAACGCGTTCGATTTTTTTGTAATATTAAGAAATAGTTAGAATTCTCACTATCAACAGTCTTAAAATAGGCAGCTCTTTCCTTCAGTAGTTTTCTAACTTTCCTTGATTTGTTTAATATATTAAATTCTCGCAAACCACTTCTCACTTTAAATTCAACCCCTAAAGACTTCAGCTCTAACTCAGCCAAAGAGAGTTCATAAATAAACTGAACATTCTCCAAAAAAACTACCTTCATGTCGTAAATGAGGTGAATTTAGTTTTAATAGCTTTTTCTTTTATTGGAATAACGAGAAACAAACAGGTAACCTAAACAACCCTGATTGATGTCACAAGATGTTTGTGAGAATCTTAAACTCTATCCTCTTATTAACTTACTGAATACATTCCCCTGAAGCAAGCAATCGACGACCTTAAGGTCATACAGAACGCCCCTCTTCGCTGCAATCTCCCCTAATGCCTTGTCTATCCCGGGAGCTTCGCGGTAAGGACGGTTAGAAGCCATAGCTTCAACCACATCAGCAACTGCAAGAATCCTTGCCTCAAGTAAGATATCTTCTCCTGATAAACCCTTTGGATATCCAGAACCATCCAACCTTTCGTGATGTTGAAGAACAACATCAGCAACAGGCCATGGGAATTCTATTGTTTTTAATATTTCATATCCGCTCTGAGCATGGGTTTTTACAAGAGCCATTTCTATATCAGTTAATCTAATGGGCTTGTTAAGAATCTCAGCTGCAACATATATTTTCCCAATATCATGTACTACCCCAGCTACCCTTATGCCTTCAATTTGGTCATCAGGAAGCCCCATTTCGTTACCTATAGCGCGTGCAAGCCGTGTTACCCCCTGCTGATGACCTGCTGTATAAGGGTCCCTTTTCTCAACAGTTGACGCTAATGCATTTACGGTTCCGTCCAGAATACTTTTTAATTTATTGAAACACTGCTTAAGTTGTCCCTCTGTTCGCTTATGCTCACTGATGTCCATAACCATTGCTGAAATGATATTTTCATCAAGGGTTGCACTTATTATGACATTTTTTGTTTTCCCTGTTTTTGTCAGTATTTCAATCTCAAAATTGTTAATACTACCTTTTTTCTTAACATCCTCAATCAAAGCCTTCCTGCGTTCTGGATCTTTATACCTGGCAATAGCGCCAGTAGACATTATTTCCTCTGATGTTTCGAATCCCAACATCTTCACCTGAGTTTCATTTACATAAATAATATCACCATCCAAACTTTCTCTATATATTCCTACAAGTGAATTGTCTACAAGATTTCTGTATTTTTTCTCCAATGTTCTCAGCGCCTCAACCACTCTCTTTCGCTGAACTTCTGTTGTCTCCATCTCAGAAATTCGTTCGCGTAGTTCTCCTAATTCGTTTAAAAGTACATCTTTTATCCTATCTTCACCATTCATTCTGTTAACCTCCTAAATAGGCAGTCTTCCGCCTACCTCGGTCATATATAGAGTGCCACATTTGATTTCTGAAAAGATGAATTGCTTTCTTTTAGATACACCTTCATCTTCTCTATTATATTCATATTCCATCCAATGTCAAGTATTTTTTTAAGTTTTCTGTTAAAGGAAAACAGGTTATCAATAAAAGAAGCAATGTAGAAATGAGATAAATTACTCTTATGGATATGAGGAAAACTAGTTTCTTCGTGTGGCAACTAGTTTTCTGTTAAATTAAATACTTATTTTAACTTATTAAGGCAAGATGCCCCTTCTGCGTTAATCCTCCTACACTATGGCTACGGAGGACAGGAACTTCGGTGGGCTGTTGTCCGCTGAAGCCTTGGCGTAAGCGGGCGTACCTATTATTTCTTTATTTTCGTATTTTCCTAGTTTCGTAATTTCGGACTTTGTTCTTAATCCTCTTCTATTTTCTTAAGTTTCTCTTTCAGTTTTTCAATCTCCTTTTTCAATCTCTCCAGTTCAGTTTTTTCAAAAAACATCTTGAAAGGTGAAATAATTTCCTTGAACCTGAAAAGCTTTTCTTCATTTGGCCTTTTACCTATATTCACCTCAATATCTATGTTTTTTTTATCTCTTTCTGTTCCAATCGATACTTTCGTTCCTGGTTTTGTCTCCTTAACCATTCTTATGAAATCAAGTAAATCCTTCACCTGCTTATTACCATATTCAAGGATCTTATCCCCCTTTTCAATGCCGCCTACCTGAGCAGGACTATCATCAACAATCTCTTTTACTATAACCACCCCATTCTTCTCGTCAATAAAGACACCCAACCATCCTCTTTCTATTTTTCCAGACCTTATAATTTCTTTAGAAAGCTCCATCACCCTATTCTGTGCTATGACAACACCTGGGCCACCAAATCCAGCTGATATTCCTATATCAGGCGAAATCCCCAAATGGAATTCTTTCTTTAATACTGCCCCTTTTTCGGATTGTGCATAAAAAACGGATGTCCCGAGAGTAAAGGAAACAATACCCACAAATTCACCTTTTGAATTAAATACACCTGCACCACTGTGTCCGGGGAGGACAGTATTTCCAAGTTGAAAATAATCCTCACCCTCCCTCTTCCCAGAAAAAACGCTTATTGATATTCCATTCTTCAAACCAAAAGAATTACCCACTATAAATAACAGATCTCCAGGTGCAAGAGCATTTTGACTGTAAACCCTGGTCGGTTTCAGTGATTTCTTCACTTTTAAGACGGCAATTCCAGTTTCAGAATCCGTACCGAGCAGTTCGGCATCCAACTGTTTACCCACATTCGTCTCCACCCAGATGTTATCTCCTTTGAGAAATCGTTTTATGGTAACTATATGCCCTTTCCCATCTATTACAACACCTGTTCCTACAAAATCTGGATTATCCTTTGAACCGTACTGTATTGATACTATTGATGGAGAAACATCATTATACAGTTTTTTTATTTCTCCCTCAAGTTTGCTTAGTTCTGAAGACCAAAGTATACTCGGTAGCAGGAGAGAGAAAGACATTAGTCTTACAAATATCTTCATTCACTACCTCCTTTTATTGTATGCAGGTAAAAACCATCTAAACCTGATTACTTGAAATTTGGAATTAAGATTTCGGTTCTTGTTCGTCATTCTCATAAGTGCATTCCTTCGCTTTATCAGTAGCTTACCTCTATTACCTTCACAGAATAATCATTACTCGGAATCCTGTATATTACCTTTCCCTTCTCAAATTGTCCATAATCCAAAATATACCTATTGTTGCGGAAATACAGTTCTTCCTGTTTCTTCTTTACCAGCATTTGCTTCTTCTTATTCATTCTCAAGAAAATACCAAAGGAGGTGCATGTGATAAGAAGAAATATTACTGCATAGGCAACAATCCATCGAGTTTTAGCAAATGTTCTTACGTGCGGAATTGAATCAACCCTATCAAACACTTTTTCCACTAAACCGGTTTCAGGGCTAAGGTTTTCATACTTCCCTGCATACGATGTTATTGTATCGAGTCTTTCATATAATTTCCTGCAATCCTCACACTTACTAATATGGTCCAGCACTCCATTCTCTGTATCTTTGTCAATACCTTTATCATGATAATCAGTGTATAAGGATCTTACCTTTTTACAATTCATATAACTCACTCCCTTCTAAAGGTTTCTTCTAATTCATGAGCAAGCTGTAACCTTGCTCTATTGAGTCTTGATTTTACGGTCCCTTCCTCAATCTTCAGAGCTTCTGAAATCTCCTGATAACTCAATCCTTCTATATCCCTCAGGGTAAAAACTGCTCTGTATTTAATATTAAGCTTCTTTAATGCAGAGAGTATTTTTCTTTTTATCTCTGCACCCTCTGATTTTCTAAGTGGGTCATTCTCTTCTCTATTTCCCCTTCTCTCATCCAGAACTACTTCATTCCTTCTCTTATTCACTCTGATATAATCCCTTGCAATATTTAGAGCAACTGTATAAATCCATCCTTTGAAATTTTTCATTTTAAAACACTTGTGCTTATTTCTATAAACCCTTATAAAGACCTCCTGTAAAAGATCATTTGTATCCTCATAGTGATTTGTCATCCTGTAAAGGAGATTAAATAACCTTGAAGAATACCTTTCAAAGAGCATTCTGAACGCATCTTCATCATTCCTTTCTGCAATCTCGAAGAGAAGCAACTGATCAGATATTTCTTTCATTCTCTCCATCTATCTTTTTTAACGAATCCCACCTTCTAAAGTTCCAGATAACATAAACTTTTATCGTGATCTATTTGTCTTTTTTACGGGTTAGTTAAAAGATACGGGATATATGGCTCGTTGACCTGGGCTGATTGATTTTGGTTAAATCACTTGAAGACAAAATATACTAATACGACTATCTTTATGTACCTTTTCTCTGTTCTTTTATCCTTCTCCCTACTTCCTACTCCTTACCACTTACTCTCTTTTTTATCAGAGTTGTCTCAGGAGTTCTTTCACCTTATCATCATCTGGGTGAAGTTTAAGGTAATCCTTCAGAAGAAATCTTGCCAATGAAGTATCTCCATATGAAATATAAAATCTAAAAAGATTTGGATAAACCTTCGAATCCATCATTGCCTCACGTAGATACTTCCTTGAATTAAGTGTATCATTTCTTTTGTAATAGAATGAAACAAGACCAGCATAACCTGCCACTTTATCTTCCTTGCATTCCTTCGCTTTGAGATAACTCAGTAGTGCCTCATCATCCCTACCCTGGTCTTCATACAATTGTGCTATCATGTAGTAAACTAATCCAGACTCAAATCTTTCAAGAACTTCTCTTAAGTTTCTCTCTGCTTTATCATACTCTTCAGTTTCTCTATAGATCTCTGCAAGATTATACGCAAATGGCATAATGTTATTCACTGCAAACCTCTTTCCAAACTCAAGAATCTCTTTCGCCTTATCATATTCTTCTATGGATTTTAGATATATTCCCAGGGCAAAAAACCCCGCTGCATAATTACTCAGGAGTTTCGTTGTATTCTCATCCTTGTAAACTCTGTCGTCAAAGATACTTGAATAGCTGAATTTGTGCATAAGTAAATCTTCCGTCTTCTCGACATTAACCATATTCCATCCTTCTTCTCTAACAATCTTGTATGCAAGTGCCTCGAGTTTTAGATGCTTTTCATAACCCTTCATGTTTTCCCGTGAAACTGTCACAGCAAAATATATGTTATACTCTCCTTCATAATCTTTAACGTATTTCTCAATAAATTCCTTTCTCGGTGCAAAGAGGTCTCTGGTTGGTAATTCTCTACCTGCATTCGTTGCTATCATATTTCTAATTACCAACTCTTTCACATATAACACTTCACCATTCGGAATCTTTACTGGTCTTAACATCTCAATTTCTCTATCAGTGAAACTTATCGGAACTCCACTTTCCTTGAGCTGTTTAATATACCAATCTGTATTGAGAAGGCTAAGATTAGCTACTGCAACGCCTTTATGATTTTTTGAATCAAACTTCATGAATTTTCGAACCTCCTGCACAAACCAGAGAGGGAAAGTATCATTATCTCCATTTGTAAATAGTATGCTACCCTCATCACAGGACATTAGAAGGTTCGTTCCATAATTGGTTGCTATCCAATTGCCCCGTCTGTTTACATGTGAATTGAAATTGCTTAGGAGAGTTACTGTAGGGAAGATGAAGATTACAATAGCTAAACATATAGTTATAAAGGATTTAGTTCTCTTGAGACTCGTTTCAATGATGGTTGTAGCAATCTGCCAAAATCCCATTCCTATAAAGAAGGTAAAAAATAGATAGGATAGACCATAGAAATAATCTCTCTCCCTGACTTCCTTTGGCAAATGAAGCGGGTTTGGATCCGATGGTGAGAATCGGAGATTGAGATACAAAACAAGTCCAAGGCTGGCAAAAAGGAAAACAACTGCAATGAGTGCAAATGTTTTTTTATCTTTCCTAAAATGGGACCAAAAACCCCAGAAACCAAGGAGTGCAAAAAGCCATGTTACAAATACAGAGAACAAACGAGCGAATGTGGAAAAAACCCGGGATTCTCTTGGAAAAGCAACAAACTGCCATGAGAAATACTTTATATAAACCATTATCTGTTGCCATATTGCATAAAATACATTAAACCCCGTCTCTGTAGCTGTTTTTCTGGGAAAGAATTTCATCGGTCCATACTGTTTCCTCGAGAAAACATCCCAGAGTCTCTTAAAAGTCGTTGGAGCTACCTCATTGATTCCTGGACCTAAACGTGCTCTCAGCATTAGATAAAGATATGTTGTAATGGATATAAAAACAAGTATTAAAACAATCAAGAAGAACTTTGCGTCAAGAAACTCCTTGGGTTTTATAAGCAAAACAAAAATAAGCAAAGCTGGTAACACAAGAAGCGGTAAAAGATGTATACCCATACTGAGAAAAGCAATATATATTAGAAGCAATAACAGATTCTTGTTCCCCTTCTTACCTATGTTTTCCTGCCAGACCAGAATAATCCACACACAGAAAAACATAATAAAAGCAGATGTTGAGTATACTTCTGCCTCAACAGAAGTATCCCAACTTGTAAATGTGAATGAAGCGAGAAGTGCGGTTGCAGCACCAAAAGTATGCTGAATTATTTTCTCCCATACTGTCTTTTGTTTCTTGAAACGATCTATTACCTTAACAAAAACAAGATAAAGGAAGAGAGCAGCAAGAGCTCCACTAAAAGCTGAATAAAAATTCATTCTATACGCAATCTCACGTGAAATGGGCAACAGTGTGAATAACCTACCAATCAAAATTTGCAAAGGTGTACCAGGAGGATGCGGTATTCCAAGGATATAGGAACACGCAATGAACTCACCACAATCCCAGAATGAAGTGCTAGGAGCAAGAGTAATCAGGTACACAATAAGAACAACAAGAAACACACCAATACCCACGAAAATTCTCAGCTTTCTTTCTTTATCCATCTAACTCTCCTCTTCTTACATAAAACAAGGAATTATGAAATTCACACAATCAAACCTTTTTAGATTTTCGAATTTTCCTATTCCTGTAATTTAGGACTCTGTATTTTTCCATTCTCGCATTTTCGTCCCTCGTCTATCATCCATCGTCCCTCGTCTGTCTTCTGTCGTCTGTCGTCTCTTTTCTACCTACTCCTTACTACATACTCCCTACTGTCTTTCCTCTATCTTCTGTCATCTGCTTTTCAGTAACTCATTGATTTTTCAAGATTCCTTTTAAGGGTAGCTGTATCCATTCCTCTAAGGAGTTTTCCCTTATGTGCAAAAGATATCTCCCTTTTCTCTTCAGAGACTACTACAACAACAGTATCGGTCTCTTCTGTGATTCCAATTGCAGCCCTGTGTCTTGTTCCCACAGAAACATCCAAAGAAGGATTCAGTGAGAGTGGAAGGATGCAACCTGCTCCTATGATAATATCCCCGTCAACAACAACTGCACCATCATGAAGTGGTGAGTAAGGTGAGAATATAGTAACAATAAGATCAGAAGAAACCTTTGCTTCTAAAGATTTGCCTGTTTCTAAGTACCCTTTTAATCCAACTTTCCTCTTTATCACTATAAGACCACCAAGTCCCCTTTCTTTAAGGGTCTTTGCAGATTTCACAAGTTCATCAACAGTTTCTTCTCTTGTCTCCTTAAGAAAAAATCTTACTAATCGACTTTTCCCTAAATTCGTGAGTGCCCTTCTGATTTCAGGTTGAAAAACAATCACAAATGCAACAATCCAGATAGTCTTGACACCATCAGCAATCCATTTCAGCCCCTGAAGTTGCCACATATTTGCAATAAGTGTAAAGAACAAAACAAACGTCAGACCGATTACCATTTGGATTGCTCTTGTTCCCTTAATGAATTTCAGTATACCATAAAAGACAAAACTGACCAGAACAATATCAACAATGTCTAACGCTGTGAACTCAATTAAATGCACTATCCTTTTCTCCCTCTTATACTCTCAAACATATCTACAAACTTCCGTGTTGCACTAACATCATGAACTCTAAGTATGTCTACCCCACCTTCTAAAGCAACAGCACAGGAAGCAAGGCTACCTTCAAGTCTTTCTCCAACATCCAGATCTAGAGTGCATCCAATAAAAGACTTCCTTGATGCACCTATAAGTAATGGAAATCCGAGTGATTTAAATTCCTGAATTCTATCAAGTATATCAAGATTGTCCTCAACTCTCTTTCCGAAACCTATTCCAGGATCTACAATTATTTTCTCTATCCCGATCCCTCCCTTAATTGCCAGATCAGTTCTTTCCTTCAAAAAATCGTAAATCTCCTGAATAACATCATTGTAATGTGGGTTATCCTGCATATTCTTCGGGTTTCCCTGCATATGCATAACAATCACTCCTGCTTTCCTTTTACGAATAACATCAATCATTCTCTTATCAAAACATAAGCCGCTTATGTCATTAACAATCTCTGCCCCATTCACAAGTGCTTCCTCCGCAACAACACTCCTGTATGTATCTATTGAGATGGGAATATCTATCTTCTCTCTCACTTCAGTCAGAACAGGAAGAATTCTCCTTAGTTCTTCCTCTTCAGAAATTGGCTCAGAACCTGGTCTCGATGATTCACCACCGATATCTATAATGTTTGCTCCCTCTTCTACAATCTCTAAAACCCTTCTAACCGCTTTTTCTTTTTCAAAGAACCTTCCACCATCTGAGAAGGAATCAGGGGTAATATTCAAAACACCCATAATGAGGGTTTTCTCCCCCAATCTCATTTCTCTTGTTCTTAACTTCAAGACTCTTACTTCTTTACTTCCATTGACACAAAAGAGAAGCCTTTTCGATATTTCATCAAGATCAAACGGTTGTTCCTTCAGTTTTTCTGCTATCCTCTCTATCTCTTTCAAGGTACCGAAGAGAAGGAGATTCGAATCATTCATTTTCCCAGTTATAACGTCCCTATGAACAGCTGCATCAGTGCCCACCGAAAGTGCAGTTTGCTTAATGATATTACATGAGGCTGGACTTAGACGTGAGATTTTTATTGTAAAGAATTTCCCCTTCATTGCAAGGGAATTAATGCAACTATCATCCACACCAATCTTGTAAATTTCGTCCTTAACATCCCTGATGGATTTCAGTGAGAGTAGTCTTACACCAATCATATTGTTATTTCTCAACCTCTCATCATTGAAAAAACTCTCTCCTTAAGAGAAGGTTCTTCCATTCTTCCTCTAACAGAAGATATTATAACCTCAGTTCCAGGTGGTTTTTCGCCTCTCATCTCTATACATAGATGCCTTGCTTCTGTTACGACTATTACACCTTCAGGATGGAGAATGTCTACTACTGAATCTGCAATTTCATCTGTCAATTTCTCCTGCAATTGTAATCTCCTTGAAAGAATTTTCACGATGGAAACGAAACTCGAAAACCCAGTAATTAATCCGTCCTTAGGAATGTAAGCAATATGCACCTTCCCAAAAAAAGGAACTATATGGTCTTCACAGAAAGAAAAGAATGGAATACTTTTTAGAAGAACAACCTCATCCTTAACACCTGTCTTGTAAACATTTACACCCTTCTTCGGGTCTTTATTGATACCTTCGAAGATCTCCTCGAACATTGATGCAACCCTTTCAGGAGTCTTCTTCAATTCTTCCTTGTTTGAATCAAGACCTATCTCTTTTAAGAATTGCCTTGTAAGTTCCTCAATCTTCCTTTTATTCATCTTTAGAATTTCATTTTTAACTTATAATTTCAAGTGTAGTCAACATTATTTTTTTCTATTTCTTTTACTGACTCTTGCTCTTCTTTTGGTTCGTTTCTCTGAACCAATAATCTCGTCTATCTCATCCTTTGTCAACACTTCCTTTTTAAGAAGGGCATTTGCAAGTTTCTTAAGAAGTTTAATATTTGTTTTAATAATCTTATATGACCTTTTCTCTGCCTCTACTATCAAATCCCTTATCTCTTTGTCTATCAATTTAGCTGTACTATCCGAATAATCTCTTCTTTGTGCAATCTCTCTTCCTAAAAATATTTGCTCTTCTTTGTCACTTAAAGTAAGTGGTCCCAGTTCTTCACTCATTCCCCATTTAGTAACCATATTCCTTGCAATTTCAGTTGCATTCTTAATATCATTTTGGGCTCCTGTAGACCTGTCTTTGAAGATCAAGAGTTCAGCACATCTACCTCCAAGCAATGTAGCAAGCTTTGCTTTTAGATAACTCTCTGTATAATTATGCCTGTCATCAATTGGTAACTGTTGTGTACTACCAAGAGCTCTTCCCCTGGGTATTATTGTCACTTTGTGAATAGGATCTGTGCCAGGAATCATCTCTGATGTGAGCACATGACCTGATTCATGATAAGCCGTTATATTTCGCTCTTCTTCACTTATCAGTAGACTCTTTCTCTCCACCCCCATCAAGATTTTATCCTTTGCCTTTTCAAAATCTTCAGCTTTCACCTTCTTCCTGTTAAGTTTAGCAGCCAGAAGAGCAGCTTCATTAACCATATTCGCAATATCTGCACCTGAAAATCCAGGAGTCCCTCTTGCCAGAAGGGAAAAATCAACATCTTCATTCATCGGTATCTTTTTTGTATGCACCTTCAGTATTCCCTCTCTACCACGAACATCAGGGAAATCTACCACAACCCTTCTATCAAATCGACCGGGACGCAGAAGTGCAGGATCAAGCACATCGGGTCTATTCGTCGCAGCAATCAGGACTACTCCTTCATTGGTTTCAAATCCATCCATCTCTGCAAGCAGGGCATTCAAGGTCTGTTCCCTTTCATCATGTCCACCCCCTATCCCAGCCCCTCTGTGTCTTCCTACTGCATCGATTTCATCTATAAAGATTATACTGGGTGCAAATTTCTTACTCCTCTCAAAAAGGTCTCTGACTCTTGATGCACCAACCCCTACAAACATCTCAACGAAATCTGAACCTGAAAGTGAAAAGAAAGGTACCGCAGCCTCTCCAGCTACTGCTTTTGCCAGAAGTGTTTTCCCCGTTCCAGGAGGACCAAGAAGAAGAACTCCTTTCGGGATTTTTGCTCCGAGTTTTTGAAACTTCTTTGGATTCTTTAAGAATTCAATAATCTCCATCAGTTCTTCCTTCGCTTCCTCCACCCCAGCAACATCATTAAACGTCACAGATGGTTTATCAGGGAGTGTTAGTTTTGCCCGACTCTTTCCAAAGGAGAGAGCCTTAGTCGGTCCTGACTGAACCTGCCTGAAGAAAAATATCCAGATGGCAATAAGAGCAACGAAAGGCAAAGTGGGCCAGAAATATTTCCACCACCCGCTCTCAGGACGGGATTCTACCTCAACACCCTTCATAACAAGATCTTTTGCAAGGTCGGAATCCTCGAATGGGAGACGAACTTTAAATCTCTCGAATGATACCATTCCTTCCTTGGTCGTAATACTCGATTGGCTCCTGAGAACACCGTGAATATCCAGGTTCGTAATCGTCACCTTTTCAACATTCTTCTCATCAACCTCCATCAAGAATTTAGAGAATGAAATTGTCACTTCCTCTTTCTTCTTTGTATTAAAGAATCCTATTGCAATCATAAGGATGAGTATTACACTTATCCAGATCACAATTCCTTTCCACATTGTACTGGAAGGTTGCTTTTTTTGTTTATCTCTCTCTGTTTTCATTGTAAAAGCTCCATTGTATTGATATCTTGTAGGTTCCTAAACTTTTCACAAAAATCAAGTCCGTATCCTATTACATACCTATTGGGAATATGAAATCCGCAGTAATCTATCTTTATCTTCTTCTCCCTCCTTATTTTCTTCTCAAGAAGTGAACATATTTTGAGAGATTTAGGGTTCTTTCTTATTAAAAAATTTGTGATATAAGAGAGTGTTAAACCTGTATCAACAACATCTTCTACAAGAAGTACATCTTCACCCTCAATATCTATGGAGATATCCTTCAATATTTTTACAACTCCACTTGTTCTTGTTGAATCACTATAACTTGAAACAAACAGGAAATCTACTTTTAAAGGTATCTCAAGTTCCCTGATAAGGTCAGCAAGAAATACAAAAGCACCTTTCAATATACAGATAATTATAGGTGACCTCTCACGGTAGTCATCATTCAACTGCTGCGCAAGCCTTTTGACACCTCTTTTTATCTCACTTTTTTTAAGTAGTCTTACTGTTTTATTACCCAATTTCCCTCTTTTCTATCTTCAGAATCCTTTTCGTTTTATCTCCTACCTTTGCCATATCCGATCTTCTCAAATCCACAATCCAGAGGATGTTCTTCGCATCTGCAATTATTGGAATCTTATCCCGTTCCCAGAAGGGAATCTTTGAATCAATAAAAAAATCCTTCACTTTTTTCTCGTTCTTCATTCCAAAAGGTCGGAATTTATCCCCATTGGACCTTGTTCTTAAAAGAATGGGTGGTTCAATCTCATCAAGGTTAAAATAGACACAGTCAGGATTTGAAATGTCTCCGTTGATACTCCCAAGAACCGAGGTTTTAATATAATAACGATTCTGAAACTTTACCTCACCGGGAATGTTGATAACCTTCTCCTCTGCTCTGTCCATTTCACACTCATCAAGAGCCATTCTTTTTTTCTGAACAAGGACAGTCTCCGTCCCAACGTAAAAGGTAACCCCGTAGTGTTGAACCTTTAACCCAGAGGACCTTCCGGATATCGCATTGCGTAAGGATTCGATTTCGCTGAAGTTGAGCCTTCTGTAATCCTCTTCCATATCCTCGAAACATCTCATAATCACTCTTCTCTGTATTGCAGGTTCTAAACCTCTAAAACCTTCTCTCTCAATCAGATAATCTTCTTCTGTTTGCCTAACTATCAGTCCCATTTCTCTCTCTACTATTCTTGAGATTATCTCTTCTTCATCCTTTAAAACCGTCATCAACCGTGCAATATTCCTCTTCGCTCCTTTATTAAGTTTCTCCTCTATAACAGGAACGAGCTCCCGCCTGATAAAGTTCCTTCTATAGTTACTATGCCAGTTAGTGACATCTATTCTATAATCAATATCCCTCTCTTTTAGATATAGAATGATTTCTGCCTTTGTGAGACATAGTAGGGGTCTTATAAACACATCCCTCTCTGCACGCATCCCTAAAAGACCACCTCTACCCGATCCTCTCAAAATGTTAAGGAAGAAAGTCTCGATAAGGTCATCAAAGGTATGTCCAAGAGCAACCTTCTGCGAATTTGTCTTTTCGGCTATTTCATTAAGTGTTTTTAGTCTCAACTGCCTGGCTGCATCCTCCAAAGAAAGATGTTCATTCTCCCTGTAGGAAGAGACATCAAGATTCCTCACAACAAATGGCATATCCATTTTCTGAGAAACATCCTTTACGAAGCTCTCATCCCTCTTAGATGCATCACCCCTCAGGTTGTGATTGATGTGACAGCAAATAAGGTCGATACCAAATTCTTTTCTATAACTATTGAGTATGTGTAGGAGAAAAATGGAATCCGGTCCTCCTGAAACTGCAACAAGGATCTTTTCTCCTGTTTTAATCAGTCTGTTCTTTTCCACGTAATCTCCTACACTTTTCTCTATCTTTCTAAATTTCATAGAAAAGAATTATAGCAAATCTTCTCTTAATAAGCAAGTAAAATTTTACAATCATGGACTTCATGCAATAAAGGAAAACAAATTCAATACAACCTTGACTTTTTCAATATCTTGTGATATTTTTTAATTACATCCATAGAATATGTTATATTTATTCGAAACAATGAGATGTAATAGTTAAAAAGACATACATGAGATCGGAGGATAGAAGACTGTGGATAATGAAATAAATATAATCCCAACAGGCATTATCTATGATGAGAGATACCTCAACCATAAGACAGGGAATCATCCTGAATGTCCTGAAAGACTTGCTGCGATATATAAGTATCTCAAAGAGAAAGGGATATTAAATAATATAATCAGAATTGATCCAAAACCTGCCCCCTTAGATGTTATCGAGTATATACATAGAAAGGAATACATTGAAACAGTAAAGAAACTTTCTGCTGAGGGTGGTGGAATGCTCGATATGGATACAGTAGTCTCTCGAGAAACCTTTGATATTGCTCTGCTTGCTGTCGGTGGAGTTCTTTCTGCAATCGACGCAATTATGGATGGAACTATACGAAATGGTCTCTGTTTAATTAGACCTCCTGGACATCATGCTATGCCTGAAAGGGGAATGGGGTTTTGCATCTTCAATAATATTGCAATCGGTGCACGATATATCCAAAAAAAATACAAAATGAGAAAAATTGCAATCATTGACTGGGATGTCCATCATGGTAATGGAACACAGGCTGCTTTCTACGATGACCCTACGGTGTTCTATTTTTCTACTCATCAATTTCCACACTATCCAGGAACAGGGAGCATAGATGAGGTGGGATCAGAAAAAGGAAAAGGATACACTATGAATGCACCCCTTGAGCTAGGTGCAAACATTACTGTATTCAAAGATGTATTTGAGGAACGATTCCTCCCGGAGATAAAAACCTTCAAACCTGACTTTATCCTTATATCGAGTGGTTTCGATGCACACAAGGACGACCCACTTGCAGGATTAAACCTGAGAGAAGAAGACTACAATCTTCTCACCAGAATGGTTGTATCTCTTGCTGATGAAATCTGTGATGGACGGATCGTATCAACGCTTGAAGGTGGATATAACCTTAATGCTCTAAAATTATCAGTTTACCAACATCTACGCGGATTGATGGAATAGTAAACAAAAGCATTTCACCGCAGAGAGCGCAAAGAACGCCCCATACGAGCAAGCTCCTACGGGGCAGGCAAAGAGCGCAGAGATTTTTTTATAATTAAACATTAAAAACCTTGCTTGGCAATGCCAATCTCATTCACCCTCACCTTAGTCCTCTCCCTTCATATGTAAGTAAGGAAAAATACTCACCCTCATCTTTTTCTTCTCCTCCATCTGTGCTAAAGCTTCGATGGACTGAAACCTGCTGGAGCCTTGGCGTAGGCAGGCTTCAAGGGAGAAGAAAACCTAGGAAGATAATCTTTCGTTATAGGAGAGGAAAAATTAGGTGTAAAACACTCTCTATAGGAGATTGCTTCGGTATTGGGGTCTGACTCCTTACGCTCTTTTGAGAAATATTCGTGAAATTCTACCCCAAAATTCGGGAAAGTCTCTAAAATTTCTCTTGACAAGGTAATAAGAAGGGGTTAAAAATACTGCAAGGAAATGATTAACTATATAAAAGGAAAAATAGTAAATAAGAGTTTGACATCTGTTATTGTGGAGATAGGTGGTTTCGGGATAAAAGTTAATATTCCTATTTCAACCTCAGAATCAATAGGTAATGAAGGTGATACTGTTAAACTTCTAACATATTTGTCTATTAAGAATGAACAGGTTAATCTATATGGTTTTGCAACTTCTGATGAAAAAGGACTATTTGAAAAACTCGTTTCAGTCCAGGGGATAGGTGTAAAAACAGCTCTCGGTATCCTTTCGGAGATAAGGGTCGATGAATTTGAGAGTGCAGTAGTGGAAGACGACATTGTTGTCCTTACTTCTATTCATGGCATTGGACCAAAAACAGCAAAAAGGATATTGTTTGAGTTGAAACAGGAAATCAGGGAATCACAACCTGCAGCTCAAGTATCTCCTTTGAAAAAGGACGCAGTTAGCGCCCTTGTCTCACTTGGTTACAAAGCAACGAAAGCACGGGAATTGGTGGAAAAAATAATCAAAGAGAAAAAAGTAGAAACCCTTGAAGAACTCATAAAGGAAACACTCAGAAAAGCCTAATATAAGTTTCCAAAAATATAAAATGATAGAAAAAGTGATTTGTAAAATGGAGATTATTAAAAAGATTACATCCTTTCTCTATCCTGTTATGTTAATCTTCGCTATCTTTTCCTGTTCAAGAGAAGTGAAGGAAGTGATTTATCAGATTCCAATTGATACGAATGTTAAAGAGTGCTCAATAATCTTCTCACAGAATGCCAACCACTTTGCTTTTATAAAGGAAGTTACAGAAGGTGAAGCAGTTGTTTACGATGGTAATGAAGGGAAGGTTTATACTTCAATAGAAGTTGTTAGTTTAAGTCCAAATGGTGAAAACCTCGCATTCCTTGCCCTTGATAAGAAAAAAGAAGTAATTGTAAAGAACGGAAACGAAATAGCAAGATACAACTATATGACAGTAGTGAGACGAGAAGATATCAATAAGACACTACAGTTTCTCAATGACAGCGAGCTTATTTACACAAAAAAAGAAGCCAAAAAGATGAAGAAGGTGATTAAGGACGGTAAACCTATTGGATCATCTCCTTACTCCTCTAAACCTGAGGTGGGCAGAGATGGTACACGCTTGCTTTACTGGCTAGTTGATGGGACTGGAGATTTTTTAGTCTTCGACGGAAAGAGACAGAAAATCGCTGGAATACCATTATTTCTTTCAATCTCTGGTGACGGGGAGCACTATGGTGCAATCGTTAGAAATGGAAAAAATAAAAACAGCATTATAATTGATGGTGATAAGAAATTTGCATTTGACTCGAAAGACACACCTATTCACTTCACATTATCCGAAAAGGGAAAACACTACTGTGTTTCACAAAGAGATGCTCAAACAAATGAAATAAAAATAAAATTTGATGGCGAAGTGGTTTCTGTCGCAAAAAGAATCTTTAAAAACACTTTTGCATTTTCGAACGACGACCTTCACTATGCATTCATAATAGTAAAACCTCATGAGCAAAAAGCAAGAATTTTTACTGATGGAAAAGAGATGGTTTCATTTGACCCAGATTATTCAAACATTAATGAATGCTTCAGGGAAGGCAGGAGCCCTATTTTCAGTCCAAAGGATAATCGTCTCTTATATGCTGCAGGAACAGGAACAAATCAAATTCTTGCACTTGACCAGAAAATACAACTTCGATTTGACCTCTATAACAACCATATTTGCCATTTCTTTTTCTCTTCCGATCACGAAATGTCGTGCTTATTTTTTGACAAGGTAAAAAAACAAATCGTGAAGATTACAAAGAACATATTATAAAACTGTTCTTAATTAATGGTCTTTAGGTGGTTTTGTGGAGGTTTGTTTCATATTTGCAACGGTTTTCTGTATATCTTTCTGCAACTGCTGGGTTTTCTTCATTATCTCAAGGAGTTTCTTTTCTGTACCTTTTCCATCCGGTCTTGTATCCCAGGCTTTCTCTAAAGCATTCATCATTCTGTTAACTGACTTTTCCATCATTTCCCCAAGTAACTCTCCTGTCAATTCTATTTTTATAAGTTTAATTCTCTCGCCTTTGAAAAATCCAAGTGATTCCATTTCGCTCTCTCTCTCCGCTTTTTCTTCATCACCCAGACCTTCATATATACCATCATAGTCTACTGCTGGAAGAAATTCAAACCTCTCATCACCTCGTAATGTCTCAATGAATTCAGAAAGTGTTGTAACAGGAATTTCTTTATATTTATCGCTAAATTGGAGCATCTTCCATATTTTTTTCACTGGAACAATAACATCCACATCATTTTCGAGAATCTCCTCAACTAAATCCTTTAATTCCTTATTCATATACTAATCAATATACAAATTTTTTTAGGATGTCAATCTTTTTCTTTCCCGTCTACTTAATATGCTATTTTCCATATTCCACAAGCCACTACGTAGGCTCATAATTACGCCATTCTTTGTCATTGCGGGCATAAAGGTCATCAAATGTTGTTGTTTTTTAAAAAACAATACCATTTTAAGTAATGAATTTCGTGTATTTGGGTTATCCCACGATGGTTTCCAAAGCAAATAACATTCTTTGATAAACAAGATGGACAATGTTTTTTTTACCATTATTGAACCCCTTTAATAAACCAGGTTATTTTTAACTCCAACTTGTTTATTTATAATATATTATGTATTTTGTCAACAACATTTTATGACCTTTATGCCCATTGCGAGTGCCTCTTCTATGCTCATCTATTGCAAAGCAATCCCAGACCATCGTAGCTTACTGGTTATAGTACATAGTCTAAAGATTTTATTCTTTCCTGTTATCTATACGCTATACGCCATATGCCACAAGCCACTACGTAGGAGAGACTTCAAAGTCTCGACCTGTCTGCTGAAGTTCATCCTTCGCAGTAGCACTGCTACGTAGAATGGATCTTAGCGTATGTAGATATCGCTGTTAGGAAACCGTTCATATATAGTAGCTGGGGTTATCAGGGTTACAAAACCTTCTCTTGTAGTCAAAATCTCTGATTAATTTCTCAAGAGATTTAGGTTTTTCTCTTGACAATTTTTATAAAAGACTATAGAATTTAAGCACTTAAATTAGCTTTTGAGTAAGAAGGGTTAAAGTATGAAACAGAAAAATTATTTGAGGTTTACTATCAGAGCAAGAAAGCAGGGAATTTCATTGTGGATTTAGCTATTGAGGATTAAATTATTGTCTTTTTAATCTGTGTAATCGTATTCTAAAATCTATGTAATCAGGTATAATGAATATTATACCAGGAGGCTATATGACTCGCTACATTCTGGGTCTCTTCTCTGTTTTTCTATTCATTACAACCTCAAATATCTGGAGTCAGAATCTTCTTCAAAACCCGGGATTTGAAGACTGGACAGGTGACTCAGCGCATTACTGGGATACTGAAACAACTGGGTTCGACCTGTATCGGGAATCAGGAACCGTGCATTCAGGTACATACAGTGCAAAACTCGTTTTAAAATCTACATACACCCAAAGGTTAACACAGTATGTCTATCCTGTTAATCCTGGTAATGACTACGAAGGTTCTTTGATATGTTTCGATAACGAACCTTTCGGAAGGGCACGATTATATATACGGTGGTTCGATGGGAGCGGTCAATGGATTAGCAGCTTTTTTAGCAGTTACACCTCTGACTCAACAGGATGGCAACAACTAACCGCAGGTCCAAGTTTTGCACCTGATTCTGCAGAAACTGCACACATCGAAATACGAATGTATGACGTGAGTGGATTCACCGACAGCGCTTTCTTTTATGTGGACGACGCCTCTTTCCTTGGTTCAGGGACTCCTCCTGAAACACTTACAATATATGAAATACAAGGACAGACTACTTCCTCTCCATACAAAGATTCTTCTGTTGTCACACATGGCACAGTGACGGGTGTATTCGATAATAACTTCTTCATTGAAGAACAGCCAGGAGGAGCATGGCACGGTATCTATGTACATGGGAGTTCCACCACACCCAGCAGGGGTGATAGCGTAAGGGTGTCAGGTGTTGTTACTGAATACTTTGGTATGACAGAACTCACAGGTCCAGTTATTGATATCCTTGCAAACGATGTCTCCATTCCAGGACCAACTGTGCTTCCCACAGGCTCTGTCTCTATTGAAGAATATGAGAGCGCTTTTGTCACAGTTGATGCAACCTGCACTGATGATTCTCTTGGATATGGTGAATGGGAACTCGATGACGGCTCAGGTCCTATTATAATAGATGATATGGGCGTTAGCTTCATACCTGATTTGGGTGAAATTTATACAGTATCAGGACCGGTTTACTTTTATTACGATTTCAAGATAGAACCTAGAGACTCAAACGATATAATTGTAGGTGGCGGAATTTCAGAAACCTCAATATCCCATAATGGTCTCTCTCTTAAAGTCTTTCCAACGTTCTTAACTGAGAAACTCTGTATAAATATTATCGTTAATCATCCGACGCACACAGAAGTCTCTGTCTACAGTATTACTGGAGAAAAAACCGCAACACTACTGTCCAAAATCCTCAAGACAGGCGATCACACAATTTCATGGAATGGAAAAACCTCCTCTGGAAATAACTTACCATCAGGTATTTATTTCATTAGAGTAAACACAGATAGTAGAATAGAGACAGAAAAAGTGCTGATACTACGATAACATCGACTCAGACATAACACATGTAACCTAAGACCGAAGACCATAGACAAAAAAGGGATTGAAGAAACTGATTTGAACTGAACTCTGAAAGGAATAAACTATGCCTGCAAATCTCCCCCCTAACTATTATCGAAAGGAAGGGGAATTAAAGTTTGCTCAAACCCCTGAAGAGAAAATCCAAATCTATCTTGAGCTTCTTGCTATTATGCCTAAGCATAAGGGGACGGACAAACTCAAGGCAGACCTCCGAGCAAGAATATCCAAGTCAAAGAGAGAGTTAGGAAAGAAACCTGGAGCTACTCATTTTGATTTCTACCATGTTCCGAAGGAAGGAGCAGCACAGGTTGTTATACTCGGTCTACCAAACTCAGGAAAATCCCAACTTCTCAAAACCCTGACAAACGCAGAACCGGAGGTTCAGGATTACCCCTTCACTACAACAAAACCACAAGTAGGAATGATCCCCTATGAAAATATTCAAATCCAGCTTGTCGATATGCCCCCAATTTCCAGTTCTTATGCACCAGGTTGGATTTTCGGGATTGCAAGGGGTAGTGATTTGCTTCTAATAATTGTTAATCTTGGGAAGAATAATGTTGTTTCCGAATTTCAACTGTTGTTAAATCTTATCGAATCCGCCCATATCAAACCAGTTATAAAGGACAATGAAGACCTGGATGAAAATTATATGGTGAAAAAGTCAATCTTTGTTTGCAACAAAGGAGACATTGAGGGTGCAGATGAACGCTTCAAACAACTATTAACATTGTATGATACAAAGTACAAATTACTGAGCATTTCGACTGTCCTGAAAAGTAGTACAGAAAAACTGAAAAATGATATATTCCAATCACTTGATATAATACGTGTTTTCACAAAACCACCAAAAAGGGATGTAGAAAAATCTCATCCTTTTGTTCTAAAGAGAGGCTCAAAGGTTATCGAGCTCGCCTCAGCTATTCACAGAGACTTTATGACTGAATTGAAATATGTTAGGCTATGGAGGGAAGGCAAATTTAATGGTATGAGAATTGATAGGGATGAGGTTTTACAGGATGGTGATATAGTAGAGTTTCATACAAAATAATTTTGGGTGCAGCGTAGGGAAGTGCATATCTCACCGCAGAGGCTCTTCCACCACAGAGGACACAGAGATATATTATGGTTACCCATCCCCACAACCAAATCTTTCTTTTGACACTGATTAACACTGATAAAATATTGTTCTTACACTAACCACAGAGAAAACTCTCAGTGCTGCAGTTCTGTTATCTGTTATCTGACTTCTGTTTACTGTCTTCTACCCACTGCCTACTACTTGCTCCTTACTCCACGATGTTTTCGTCTATCGTCCCAGCCCTTCGATTTCTCTCAGTCCACTTTGAATCTATCCCTAAGACATTTTTCTTGACAACAGTCAAATAAGGCTTTATAAGTATTACAAAGAGAGATAGAGAAAATCATGCAGTTTACAAATAGAAATTATTATTATAGGAAACCAAGAAGGAAGAAGAGAGTTTCACCATTTAAAATCTGGCTTTACAGGTCCATAAAACTTGCATTTGTTATCTTCTTCCTTTATCTCTTTCTTGGCGGTCCATATGGGCTTGTAAAGATCATTACGTTGTATTCGCGAGTCAAAAAGACTGAGAGAAAGATAGACAGTCTTATTGCTGAGACGGTAATACTCTCAAAGAAATGTGAAAAGCTAAGAAATGACCAATTTGCCATAGAAAGGATTGCCCGAGAGAAGCTCGGGATGATAAAAGACGGTGAAATAGTCTACAAAATAATCAGAGAGAAGTAAAGAGGTCTCTTAAAAATAACACAGAACCATAGTCTATAGTCATTTTTATGAAAAACAGACAGAACTCAATAAGAACAGAGACTTCAGAGTTAATGATAAACTCATCAAAACCCACACACCAGAATTATATGGTAGCCGTAGGTTTTAGAGATTGTACCAAATTATGAATTTTCATATGGTAGCCGCAACCTTTAGGTTACGTAATTTACTGTATAATATGGAGTTAGGTTCGCAGGCTAAAGCCTGCGCCTACCTAAAAATGGGATTTTGGCACAGTCTGTTTAGCCTGCGCTGTCCCTTTCGCACCTTAAAAGGTGCGGCTACACTAACCCTTCACATATTAAGATGACATCAAAAGGACTGAGAAAAACCTTTCTGGAATTTTTTGAGAAAAGAGCCCACACTGTCGTTAAGAGTTCACCCCTTATTCCCAGAGAAGACCCAACACTTCTATTCACAAGTGCTGGAATGGTTCAATTCAAGCCTTATTGGACAGGTACAGTCCCTCTTCCATTCAAAAGGGCATGCAGTGTACAGAAATGTCTTAGATTGAGCGACCTTGAAAAGGTTGGCCGTACACCATTCCATGATACATTCTTCGAGATGCTCGGGAATTTTTCCTTCGGTGACTATTTCAAAAAGGAGGCGATCGAATGGGGATGGGAGTTTGTTACTGAAGTACTGGAACTCCCTATCGACAAGTTATCTGTAACAGTTTTTAAAGAAGATACAGAGGCTTATGAAATATGGAATAAGAGGATTGGGCTTCCAGATGAAAAAATCTTCAGGTTAAGTGAAAAAACGAACTTCTGGGGACCAGCCGGAAAAACAGGAGCTTGTGGACCATCAACAGAGATATTCTTCGATCTGGGTGAGGAATTTGGTAGAGAAAAAGAAGGATGTACCATAGAAAATGAATGTGATCGCTTCGTTGAAATATGGAATATTGTCCTCCCTCAGTTTGACCGACAGAACGATGGAAGTGACAAACCCTTACAAAATCGAGGAATTGACACAGGAATGGGTTTAGAAAGGACTCTTATGGTCTGCCAGGGGAAACAAAATATATTCGAAACAGACCTTTTTCAACCTATTATAGGTGCCATTACAAAAATAGAAAAAGGACTTTCAAAGAAGATTATTGCAGACCACATAAGAGCCCTTACCTTTGCAATAACAGAAGGTATCGTTCCCTCAAATGAGGAGCGGGGGTATGTAATTAGAAGGCTTCTCAGGAGAGGGGTACTTGAAGGGAACAATTTGGGTTATGAAAAACCATTCCTCTATAAACTTGTTGGAGATGTTGTTGATGTTATGTCACAAGCATATCCTGAGATAAAAGAAAAAGCAGAACATACCTCACTTGTTATTAAATCAGAGGAGGAACGTTTCCTTAATACTGTCGATGCAGGTATGTCACTATTTAACGAAATGATAGAAAGTCTGCGTAGAAAAAAACCTTTGGTTATTCCGGGTGAATACATATTCAAACTCTACGATACATACGGATTCCCGGTGGAATTGACAGAGGAACTTGCTTCAAAAGAAGATTTCTCGCTTGATATCGACGGATATGAGAAGGAGATGCAAAAACAGAAGGAAAGGGCAAAAAGCACAACAAAATTCACTAAAGAGATAGAAACTCTGATCTGGAATGGAACAGAAGAGAAATCGCGTTTCGTCGGTCACGAAAAACTATCAATAGAAACAACGATTATTGCAGTAAAAGAAATAGGTAAAAACACTGGTATACTTCTTGAAGAGACCCCCTTCTATTCTGAAATGGGCGGACAGGTGGGGGATACAGGAATAATAAAAGGTAATGGATATGAAATGAAGGTCATTGATACAAAACCTTCTCCTTATGGTAATCTACAAATTGGCAAGTCAAAAAAAGGTGACCCTCAAAAAGGTATGAAGGTTACAGCGGTAGTTGACAGAAATAGACGAATGGATATTGCACGAAATCACACAGCGACTCATCTTCTTCAATCTGCACTGAGAGAAGTGCTGGGTAAACATATACACCAGGAAGGTTCACTCGTTGCACCAGAAAGACTTAGATTTGACTTTACACACTTCTCTTCGTTAGAAACGGATGAACTTGAACATGTCGAATCACTCGTTAATGAAAAGATTTTATCCAATCTGCTTATTGAATCATTCGAAACAGATTTTGAGCAAGCAAAAGAGATGGGTGCCATTGCACTCTTTAATGAAAAATGCGAAAACATTGTGAGTGTATTAAAAATAGGTGACTTTTCTATGGAACTCTGCGGAGGAACTCATATAAAAAATACAGGTGAGATTGGACTATTCACAATCATGAGTGAATCCTCGATCGCGAGCGGGATCAGAAGAATAGAGGCACTTACTGGAAGGAATTCTCTACATTACCTGAAAACACTAAAAAAAGCCGAAGAGGATGTTTCGCAAATGCTGAAGGTAGAGCCATCAAAAATAGAAGAAAGAATAAAAACAGTACTTGAAACGGAAAAACAGCTTCTGCGACAAATCGAACATCTTGAGAAACGACTAAATGCATACGAAGTAAAATCATTTGAACCAGAAGAGATTAAAAGCGGGATTCAGTTGATAATTAAGCACGTTAGCAGCCAAAGCCCTGAAATGCTTCGAAACCTTGCTGATGAGTCAAGAAACCGCTGGAATAAACTGAGTATCGGTATCTTTGGTGCTGATTTTCAAAATAATACAAATATCGTTGTTTTTGTAACAAAAGATCTTACGAAAAAGATCAAAGCAGGTGATATTACGAAAGAGATTGCACCTATAATCGGAGGCGGAGGCGGAGGAAGAGATGATTTTGCTACTGCAGGAGGAAAAAGAAAGGACAAAATTGACGATGCTCTGTGCGCTGCCAGGAAATATATTAAAGAGATTCTATCTTAAAGAACAGTCATTCACTTGAGATAGTTCAATTATTTAACCTGTGTAATCTGACAGGACTTATTGTATCAGAAAGAATATGAAGGTTTTTGATTATCTTTTAAGTGTAAGAAGAGAAAAAGGCGCTGGGTACCTACCACTCATTGACCCAGAAAAAGCTGCTGATGCGAAATTTGATAAGGTGCTTGAGCATTTCAAAGATGTTGATATAGATGCAGTTCTCGTGGGTGGTAGCACATTATCCAACGTGGATCTCGACAGCGTTATCAAAAAGATAAAGAATGTGACGGAAAAACCTGTTATTATCTTTCCTGGAGGTCACTACCAGGTCTCTCCTGTTGCTGATGCAATCTTTTTTCTTTCACTCTTAAGCGGAAGAAATCCTCAATTCCTTATTGGCGAACAAGCTAAGGCTGCTCCTTTAGTGAAGGAATACGATCTTGAAACAATCTCTGTTTCTTACCTCTTAATAGAATCAGGAAACTATACGAGCGTTGAGGCTATTAGCAACACTAAGCCCATACCACGAGATAAAAAGAACCTGATAAGGTCCCATGCCCTTGCTGGTGAATATCTCGGGATGAAGATGTGTTATATGGACGCAGGGAGTGGCGCAAGATATAGCGTTCCAGAAGAAGTTATCGAGTACATAAAAAGTGAGATCTCCCTACCACTAATAATAGGAGGTGGAATCAGAAATCCTCTTGACGCAGAGAAAAAAGTGAAAGCGGGTGCAGATTTCATCGTAACAGGAAGCATTATAGAAAAAAAACCGCACCTCCTTAGAGAATTTTCAAAAGCAACTCATGCTCAAATTTGAAAAAAATATTAATGTATATTCAGCTTAATTAATATGAAGATTTTAGTAATAGGTAACTCAGGTTTCATAGGTCAATTCTTAACTAAGAAGTTAGTTGACAAAAAACATAAGGTCATAGGGTTAGATATAAATCCCCCCACTAATCTGCAGAAAACATTATGTAAATGCATTACTGGTGACTTATTAAGTTCAGATACTGTTTTAAAGGCAGCAGATGGTGTCGACATGATCATAGCACTTGCAGCAAAGCACCATGATTTTGGCGTATCAAGGGAAGAGTTCTTTAATGTGAACAAGGACGGTACAAAACTTCTTCTTGATTGCGCTTCTACATTAGGAATAAATAAACTGATTTTCTACAGCACCGTAGCAGTATATGGAACACAGGAAAATGCAACAAGTGAAAGTACACTCCCTACACCTGATAATAATTATGGAGAATCAAAACTGGCTGCAGAAAACACAATCAATGAATGGGTTAAAGAAGATAAAGCGAGATGCTCTATCATTATTAGACCAACGGTTGTTTTTGGTCCTAACAACTATGCAAATGTTTACAATCTAATTGACAAAATATACAAAAAAAGGTTCATCTTTGTCGGAAAAGGCGATAATATCAAGTCAGTTGCCTACGTAGAAAACTTAGTGGACGCAAACATTTTCTTGATTGACAAATTTAAACCTGGTGTTCAGGTTTTCAACTACTCTGACGAACCACAGATGACTATATCTCAAATAGTAGAAACGATAACTAATCATTTGCCACACGGTACACCGAGAATTAGAATCCCTTTAGGAATTGCAGTTGCATTTGGAAGTCTGTTCGATTTCTTAGCAAAGGTAACAGGATATAATTTTCCTATTACGGGTACAAGGATGAAGAAATTTGCTACTTCAACTCATCATAATGCAAATGAAATCAGGAAATTAGGTTTTGAGCAAAAAATTAAAATCAGAGAAGGTCTCAGACGAATGGTAGAATGGTATTTAAATACTCAACTTGGTGCTTAAATCTTTTCATCTACTTGTCAATACAGGAATCTTTCTCTTGTTTAATAAATGTATCTTAGATAGAAATATAGATGTTTTCTATTAACATTCTTCTCTATGTTCACACCTACCTGGAATCCTTATTTTCAAAGACAAAATGACCGCTTGATACAATCAAGAAATTAAGTGTTTTAATTGTTCCTTTCCTTTACTAAGAAGAGAGATAAATCCAATAAAGGAGAAAAATAGGGGATTTATTATAGGTTCTTGTGTATGTCCACTAAAGAAACTAACAACATACATCGCTATCAGTGTAAAAAGGAAAGCAAAACCGAAATCTTTCCATGAACGACTTCTACACACAAAAATACACTGTTTAAACAGCAAAATCGACAGGTAAAAATAACTTGCAAGACCAAGGATACCGCTTTCCATGTAAATTTGTAGATAGTCTGAATGCCAGGAACCCTTATCTTTAAGAAATGGTGAAACAGTAGAATAGGTGCGAGGACCAAACCCTAACAGTGGTTTTTTTAGAATAAGTGATTTTGCACCTTTCCATATCGTAAGCCTTCCTGTAGTATGGTGTAGTGGCCTAAGTAGTGTCATAATCCGATGTCGTATAGTTCTTATAAATGATATCATTACCCCAAAGACTATGGCGAAGCAAACTAATATGCTGCGTTCTTTTTTCAACCCTATCACAAGAAGTACTGGAATAACCCCAAGCCACTGCGCTCTTTCCTGGGCAAGAATTAGTCCAACACCTGTTATTCCCAAAACTAAAAACGCAATATATCTTTTAGGGAAAATATTCCTATTCCTAGCAAGTGAGAAAGACAAACAAAAAACAATCATTGTATATTCCGCAAATCTGGTGATTCCTCCTGATATGGATTGTGCCTGTACTGTCAAACCGTGAATTAAAACAAAGCCTGCTCCATACAGCGATGCAATTGCTCCCGCATAAATTAATATTGAAATATAACGATAGAGAACGATCTCTTTTTTCTCAAAATCATTAAGATTTGTAATGGCAAAATAGATAAGCGAAAAGAAAACACCGGAACGAAGCGCAGCAAGACTTGTCATTACATCTACCGATGTGAAACATGAAATAGCCCTTATCAAGAGATAGATGATTACAGGAAGATCAAGAGGACTCTTAACAAACCTACGTGTAGAAATCCATTTTATGATCCACAAAAAAATGAGAACTATTGCTAATCCCTGAGAAAGTGTAATTGAGAATATGAGGGAAGCGAAGAAGAAATAAAAAACATATTTTGAGAAATTATTCACCCACTTCACAACGAACCTCACTGATCTTTAATCCTTGGTACAATAAAAAGATCAACATCTATATCTTTGAAAGGAGGATATCAGCTATTCTCTCAGAAGTATGCCCATCCCAGAGTGGTGGGATTTTCCCCTCTTTGTCTTTTCCATTAAGAATTTCCCCTGCTTCCCTTATAATCTCTTCACTGGTCTTACAGAGGATGTTTGTTCCAATTTCAATCGTTATTGGACGCTCTGTATTTTCTCTCAAAGTAAGACAAGGAATATTATGATAAGTCGTCTCTTCCTGTATTCCGCCCGAATCGGTGACTGCAGCTTCAGCATAGTATTCCAGACTCAGAAAATCAATATATCCGATAGGATCAATTGGAAAAAAATTCTTACACCCAGAAATCCAGGGAAAATCCTCTTTAAACTTAAACTTGTCTATCATCTTCCTTGTTCTTGGATGAACCGAAAATACAATAGCTCTCTGTTCTCTTATAAAGTTAACAGCGGTCAGTATTTCATGCATTTTGTCTTTAATATCAACATTCGATGGTCTATGAAGAGTTAAAACCCAGTATTTTTTCTCCTTCAAACCAAACCTTTCATAGTATTTTCTCTGCCTTGCAATTTCAAGGTGTTTCACAAGCGAGTCGATCATAATGTTACCAACAAGAAAAATTCTTTCTTCTTTAACCCCTTCTCTTTTTAGATTCTCATCTGCATCAGCAGAAGATGTAAATAGATAATCAGCGACTTGATCAGTAAGCACCCTGTTAATTTCTTCAGGCATTGTTCTATCAAAACTTCTCAAGCCCGCCTCAATATGGGCAAGTGGAATATTCAATTTACTTGTAACAAGAGCAGTAGCAATAGTTGAATTTACATCTCCAAATACTGCAGCAAGAGATGGTTTAATCTGCATAAGCACTTTTTCTAATTCGATCATTATCTTGCCTGTCTGTTCTCCATGATTCGCAGAACCTACATCAAGGTTTATATCGGGCTCTTCCAAAGCGAAATCTTCAAAGAAGGTTTTCGATAGCTCATAATTATAATGCTGCCCTGTATGGATCAATAAACTATGTATTTTCCTCTCCTTCATTATTCGATATAGAGGACTCACCTTCACAAAATTGGGTCTTGCTCCAACAACAAAAACAATAGGCTTGGATGTTTTTCGCATTCTTTTGTTCCTCACTTATTCACAAAAAAGTATAAAAAGAATTACAAATATAAGAGTAGTGGATCACCATTCTTTAATCGAATTCACTTATTATAACACCACGTTGTAACTATCATCTTCGTTTTCTTTCTTGTATCTATCTTCCAGCTACTCTTTGCAGGATTAGTATACAAGATTGCTTAAGCGAAGTCAATGCTAATTTCTAAAGTGATGTGTTACAATATTAAAATCTCACACATAATTACTAAATATAAATGTCACATTCCATGGTAATCTTATATAAAAAGAGAGGAGGAGATTACGATAATGGAAAGGTGGTTTCGGTCAATGATGGAGTATCTAAAGAGCTGTCTCTAAGAATATCTATATTTCTACATTTTTATCACTTTGAAAGTCTCTTTTGTTTTCCCAATCAATCTTCCTTACCTTCCTAAAATATGGGAATATCGGAACAACAATGTATTTTGATATATTTCACCCCCAATTTAAAAACCTTCCTTAAGCATAAATCGAACTTAACACATAAAGTTCTTGACACTTTGTCTAAAATTGTGTAATAATATGTTGTTTATTTATCTGTTTTTTGGGGGGGATTCCTTTGTAAGAGAGAACTCCCCCAAAATTGGATTATGGCATCTCTGAAGAGATGACTGATTTGAAATTTGATGCGGTAGCAGATTCGGTATTAGAGATTTGATGTTGACATAAACAAAATACATCTTAATTCAGAGATATGAAAACTGAAAAAAATAAAATAATTAGTGTTTCAATAATTATTCCCTGTTATAATGAAGAAAATTATATAAGTAAATGCTTACAATCACTTGTGGTGAGTGACTATCCAAAGGACAAATTAGAGATATTGGTATACGATGGTGGCAGCACAGATAACACAAGAGAGATTATTAGGGAGTATGAAAAAACATACCCTTATATAAGACTGATAGATAATCCTTTCAAGATTCAGGTTAAGGCACTAAATATGGGCATAAAGCAAGCTATAGGAGATATCATAGTAAGGTGTGATGCTCATGCAGAGTACCCACCTAATTATATCAGGGTTCTTGTATTTTACCTTATCAATGATAAGGCTGACAATGTAGGATGTTTGTTGGACACTCACCCGGGTAGTGATTCTAATATTGCAAAAGTGATAAGTATATGTTTCAAACATCCATTTGGAGTAGGTTTCTCATACAGAATGCCGCATCAAAATAGACCAAGATATGTGGAGACTGTTCCTTTTGGAGCATGGAAAAAGGGGATTTTTAAAGAAATAAAGGGGTTTGATGAGAATTTTATAAGGTCAGAAGATATGGAATTTAATATGAGAATGAGAAAGGCGGGTAAGCGAATTCTTCTCATCCCTGATTTGAAAATAAAGTATTACGCACGCAACACATGGAACAAACTTTCAAAAATGGCATATCAAGCTGGATATGAAAAGGTGTTACTCCTACGAAAACATAGGTTATTACCCAATTACAGGCATATTTTCCCTCCTTTATTCGTAATTTTTATGCCCCTAACTGTTTTCATTAAACCTATCTTATGGATATACGCCCTTTATCTTTTAATCTCTTTTATAATAGGTTTCCAGAAATCTATCCTAATGAGGAATCCACCCCTGATTCTTCTTATGCCTACAACCTTCTTTATAATGCATACCTTTTATGGAATGGGATACATAAAAGGTATGTTTGACTGGTTGATATTAAGAAGAAAGGAACCTGATAAAAACTGGTGGGGAAATACCCGATGAGGAATATTTTTGGAGAACGTTAAGATACTTATATTCCTTGCTATCCCTTTTTCACCCTGGGAACATTTCATAGATGAAGGGAGTGCATTATGGGTATATTTAGCTGTTTTCAAAGAAAACAGTTTTCAGAAATAAAGTGGAACATTACAAGATAAAAAAAGATAGAGGCAAAATTATTATGTTTCTAGACAACCCATTTATGCCAGATGAAAGGGTTTTAAGGGAAGCAACCACGCTTTCAGGCTATGGATTCGATGTGGAAATAGTGGCATGGGACAGGACAGGGAAATTTAAAACCCGAGAATTATACAGAAACATCAATATTACCCGAATACCTGTTAGAAGCAAACTTAGCTCAGGAATAAAGCAGGTTCTCCCTCTATTTATATTCTGGGAAAAAGCTTTTTTAAGGGTGATAAAGGAAAAGAATGTAAATATATACCATGCGCACGATTTCTATAATCTCCCACTCGCCTTTTTTATAAATCTTGTTAAAAAAAGAAAACTTATTTATGACTCTCACGAAAATTTTCCAGAATTTTTGAAAAAAGGAAATCCATTGTGGGTATCAAAAATTGTAGAGATAATGGAAAGATTCCTCTTAAGAAAGGTAGATTATGTAATTACTGCAAGTGATACATTAAGAAAAAAATTCGAGAATTATGGAATTAGAAATGTAAAAACAGTCGGGAATTGGAAAAGTAAAGAGATTAGAAATGTTGATTTAAAAGAAGTTTATAAATTGAAAAAGAAATTTAATATAACTAAAAAAGATTTTGTTGTGGTTTATATTGGAGGATTAAATAGGGATAGGGATGTAGTTTCACTTATTAAGGCAACAGAGGGTAAAAAAGATATTAAAACGATTATATTTGGTAGAGGAGAGAATCAATCTTCAATAGAAATGCTTTGTAATAAAAATAACAATGTTATCTATGGTGGCTGGCTTCCATTGAAAGTTGTGCCACTTTGTTACAACATGGCTGATGTTATCTTTTATGCATTAAGGCAAGATTCTCCACTCTTAAATTTTAATGCGCCAAACTCCTTAGGTTTTTCCTTAGTTTTTGGTAAACCTATAATAGCGTATGGAAAAGGGGACCTAAAAAGGGTAATTGAGGAAACAAGAGCAGGAATAATTCTGAAAAATCTGGATAGCAACACAGTACTAAATGCCATATATGAAATTAAGAAAAATTATAAATATTTTAGCAAAAAAGCGCGCGATGCAGGTGAAAAAAAATACAACTGGGATATTGCAAAAGAAAGTTTTTTGGAAGTATATAGGGAATATCTACAATGAAGGTCTCACTTATAGCAACAGTCTTTAATGAGGTGGATAGTATTGAAGGATTTGCAAAATCGATCAAGGCACAGACTAAGAAACCAGATGAGATTATTATTGTTGATGGTGGGTCTACCGATGGCACACCAGATATACTTAAAAAACACCCTTATATAAAACTTATCGTTAAAAATGGGGCAAATATTTCAGAGGGAAGAAATCTTGCTATTAAAAATGCGTCTGGAGAAATAATTGCAGTGACGGATGCGGGATGTGTGCTTAAGGAAGATTGGTTGGATAAGATAACTGCACCCTTTATAAAAGATAATAATTTAGAAGTAGCAGGCGGATATTATTCCCCTCTCATAGGAAATACTGCTCTGGAAAGGGCTCAGGCTGAATTGTATCTTGGGACGAGGACAAAAAGTCCCTTTTTTAGCCCGTCAAGTAGGTCTATTGCTTTTAAGAAAGAAATCTGGGAGAAGGTTGGTAAATATCCTGAATGGTTATTTATAGGAGAAGATACATATTTCAATAGAAAATGGAAAAACCATGGTGCAAGATATTTTTTTGTAGAGGACGCAATTGTATACTGGGAGATGAGAAAAAGCTGGAGAAACTTGATAAAACAATATTTTAGATATGGAAGAGGAAGTGGGATAAGTGGAAATAAAGTCCCATTTATCTTATATCCTATATATTTAGGAGGGTTGATACTTGCACTTATATCTATAAAATTTCCAGTAATATTATACTTTTTTGTACCACTTACTGTCATCTATTTGATGGAGTTCAGGATAAAAAGATTAACGTATGTAAAAGAGTCAGGATTGAGGTTATATCAAATCCCTGTTATATGGTTAGTAGACATCATAAGTAATTTCTCCACTATTTCAGGTCATATTGTAGGTTCCATTATAAGAATATTCAATCCACGAGGTAATTAAAGATGCGGTTATTTCAAAACACTACTCATTTTTCTATGGGACAAAGAATCGCAAAGAATTTTCTTTCTTTATCTATTTCAAAAGTTATCACGAGCATTGGCACATTTTTTGTAATTATATATCTCGCCCGTAATCTTCTACCCTCAGGTTTTGGCAAAATTAGCTTTGCTCAGGTAATTATAACATACTTTGGGTTTATATCAAATATGGGACTGAGTACACTGGGTATTCGGGAAATAGCAAAAGACCACAACCAATTAAAAAAATATATTGAAAATATCGTTTCATTAAAATTAATTTTGGGTATCATTGCCTATTCATGCTTGTTGTTGTTTGTATTTTTACTCCCAAAACCTCTGGAACTAAAGACATTAATCCTTTCATATGGGCTTTTAATTTTTTCATCTGCATTATATATGGATTGGGTTTTTAAGGGAATTGAAAAGATGGAGATAGTGGCATTTGCGCGAATAATTCAAGTAGGATTCTATTTTGGATTTGTTTTTCTGTGGATAAAGACCTCTGAGGATATTATGAAAGTTCCTTTATTCCTTTTTATAAGCTTCTCATTAGCAGTTTTGTTTTTAGGAGGTATGCTAATAAAAGAAAAATTTATCCCTAAGATTGATATAAAATTTTGGAAGAAGATATTAAAAGAAGCCTTTCCTATAGGTTTTTCTGTTGTAATGGTACAAATATATTATAATATTGATACTGTTATCCTGGGTTTTATGAGAGAAGATCAAGAGGTTGGATGGTATAGTGCCGCATACAGAATTGTTTTGTTTGTTTTGGGTTTTGCCTTCTTCTTCGGGGAATCTATATTCCCAAGTTTATCGCAAATTTCCAGCAAGAATTTACATATAACAAAGAAATTTATCACTGCTACACACAAAATAGTTCTATTGGCAGGATTACCTGTAACAATTGCACTATTCATATTAGGTCCAAATATCATAAGTCTCATATATGGACCTAATTATTATCCCTCAATTATTGCCTTTCAGGTTCTTGTATGGTCTATATCTACCGTTTTTTTTACTATTCCCTTCGCCTATAGTTTACTGGCATTTGGCAAACAAAAATATTATATGTATAGTCTTTCATTAGGAGCTGTATTCAATATAGTCCTCAATCTTTTTCTTATTCCCCGATATGGAATAATGGGAGCAAGTGTAACTACCGTTATATCAGGAATTTTAGTTCTTATCCTACTTTATCTATATGTTACTAAATACATAGTAAAAATCCATTTCGGAGTGTATCTTTTTAAGATTGTGGCTGCATCTGTAATTATGGGAGTCGTTGTTTATATCTGCAGATTCAACTTAGCTCTTGCATCAGGATGTGGAGTAGTTACATTGTTTTTCTTAATATTTATTTTTAAAATTATCACTAAAGAAGAAATTATTAGATACTGGAAAGGAGGAGGAAATGCAACATCTTTATAGTGATAAAAGGAAAATGCGACTATTTCTCTGTTATGCTTTCAGGACTGACATCAAGGATAACATACAAACGGAAAAAGAGGTAAGAAAAAGATGCGAACAGTAAAACATCCCATTCTTCTTTTCTTTTTCTTCTTATCATTATATGGATTTATAGAAATTATAAGTTACGACCGATTTACAACAAGCAGTATTCCAAATATTCTGTTTGTAGCACTTCTTTTATTAATGGTTATGTTTGAACCTAAAAAATCAATTTTCCTCCTTTTTCCTGCAATTTTTTTTGCAAATGATGTATCCCGTTTTTCAGCTCAAACAAGTTTAGACCTCCATTCGATTTGGAATGTTAAAGTTTTTGGCTTTACTTTCCCATATTTCCTAACACTTTTTCTCATATACCCTATAATTGTCTATTATTTAAAAAAGGATGAAGACACCAAAATTACAACAATGGATAGAATAATATTTTTATTACTTTTAACTTATGGCACAGTAATGTTAAGTGGCGTATTTAATATCTTTAGCAATTTTAAGATGTTTCTGAGTGATATCGCTCCTTTTATGGCTATTGGAACAATATATATCTTTATAAGAGCTTTTTTTAGAGACGAAAAAAGTGTCCGTACACTTGTTATCCTTTTAATATACTGTATAGCGATTGATGTACTATTAAATGTCTTCTTTTTCCTTATAGGATATGGGACACATTTTGGAACAACATTCAGGACTACAAGCGATAGTGGAAGGATATTCTATACACTTGGAATATTCATTCCTGCTGGAATATTTTTTCTAAAAAAGAGGAAAACAACCATTGAATCTATTCTTTTACTCTTATTTATGTTTGGTTCTTTATTCTTAATCATATCATGGGCAGGTAGGATGTCATGGATTCTTAGTATTGTGGGTGCAGGAATCTTTTTGTACCTACTCCCTCGTAAATTGAGAAAGCCCATGGTACTATGGATAATATTTACCTTACTTCTGATTTTTATGATACTAAGTATGACTGGAGCTACTCGTACTCTTATTACCCGAATGACAACACTTACTATTTGGAGCCCTTACCAAGCGACAGGAGAAACATCTACTGCTGTGAGGATTGTAGAAGTAATAAATGCATGGCACACAGTTTGGACACGTAAAAGGATTCTGTGGGGGGTAGGGGCTGGTGGATATTTTACAGATAAATTTTTCCGTTTCCCTTTTCCTCTTACTCTTGCAGATTACAAATTGGAATGGATACAGCAAAGAACCTTTTTCCATACACATATCCCTATATTCAATGTATTCTTTAAGGGGGGATTGATAGCTTTTGTTTTATATCTTATGTTTGCATTCAAGATATTCTCTTTTACTATCAACAGTTACAGGCATATTAAATCTGATTGGTGGAAAGGCGTACTAATAGGATTTGTCTCTTTTTATCCTTTACTCCTCACACATAACTGGACAACTAAACAAAATATGTTAATAGGGATCATATTAGGAGTACTTGCTAATCTTGAATCTGTTAATAGAAGTAAAAACTCTTCTATCAATACATCTCTTCCTAATAAAACAAAACGAGAGTAGACAGAGAAAAGGTAATAATGAATACTACAGCAATTATCCTTCTTCGTAAATATTCAGTCAACTACTCTCTAAATTATACATTTTTCCTAAAATGTCTGTCATTGCGAGTATACGCTCATAATTTCTTCCGAAGCAATCTAATCCCCTCTTGAGAGGGGTGTCATATACCGTATGGTATATGACGGGGTGTGTAATTCTTCGAGGATTGGCTTATTGCCTATGGCTAATAGCTCATGGTTTTTGTCTCTGACCATTGACTATTGACCATTAACTATTGATTATTAATTCCAGACGTGTGCTCTTGTGCACTTTTGTGTCATTGCATAATTAGGTCATTCATTTGACATTTGAGCTTTTGTATTTGTCATTCTCCTTCACCATGTGTATCTAATTCCATCCTGAGATTTATCGAAGGATTAATTCCATTGCGGAGCAATCGCTTCCAGTCTTCTCCCTACTCCATACTCCTTCCTTACTATCCTTTCTGCGTCCCCCGTCCCCTGCTCTGCTTGCTCCGCCTGCCTCGTAGGATATGACTATATCGTATCGTGGTTAGAGACAGGGTGCACTTCTTTGGAAGTGCACCCGTTATATTCTCTCATTCTCTAATGGGGTGTTCTCTGTTGTTTCCTGCAAAATCTAAGTCTCAATTTTTCGTTTCATCATTTACCGATTTTTTCGCCTTCTGATTTTTTTTCTTATTGCATCAAAGTCTTCTTTTATCACCTTTCGCATCTCCCACAGTTCTGTCCCTTCCTTTCTCATTTCTATCTTTTCAACATATTCAAGTAAAAATGCAAGTCCTGTACCTACAAAAAGGCTAAGAAAAAATGCAACTGTTACCAACTCTCTCCGTCGTGGAAAGCTCCTCCTTTGCGGGGGAGTTGCCCTGTCAAGCACCTGAACTGTCGGTGTATTTTTAACTTCCATTATCTTTGCCTGTTCATATTGTTGGATAATTAACTCATAGACTGCTTCTTGAATCATCAAATCCCTTTCTCTTCTTGCATATTCAATGGCTATTTTGGGCACTTCTGAGAAAGGCATGGAAAATCCTGCTCCAAAACCTTCTTCACCTTTTCCCGTACTCTCAATCTCTCTTTCCTTCTTTCTCAATTGTGAAAGTTCTCTCTGTAATTTAATTACTTCAGGATTACTCCTTGAACTATATTTATAAAGCATTCCGAGTTTAACCTCATATGCCATTATTTGGGCTTTTAAGTCGGAAATAGCTTCGATCGCAGCAGTCATCTCGTCTGGCAGCGAAACTGTTCTATGTCGTTCCTGAAAAACCCTTAAGGATTCCTCTGCTACCTGTAGATCCTTCTCAACTGTCTCTAACCTGTTCTCAAGGAAGAGTCTATTTTTCTTCCCAACAGTCATATTGACATCACGATTGAATCTATCAAGCTCTTCTATAAAACAATTTGCTATCTGTGAAGCAAGTTCCGGAGACCTTTCTGTTACAGAGATAGAAATTATTCCCTCCGACCCCACCTCTATAGTAATAAGCTTTCTTAGTTTTTCTAACCCATCCTCCATTAATTTTATTTTATAAAGACTTAATAAATCATTCTTCTTAATAACCTCCTCCATAATTCTTCTGCTCTCTAACTCTTTTGCAAAAAGATCTGAAGGAGTAGCCATACCGGGAAGCATCCTTGAAAGAGCCCCACCACCGACAACCCCTCCCAAACCACCTCCCAAAAGCGAAGAGATTCCCAATGAACTAGTCTCTTCTGTGGGCGGTAAAATTGTTGTTTCAGCGGTCCATTTGTAGGGAAGGAAAAAACTTATTACAATCGCGAGAAGTGTAATAACAATCATATTGAAAGTTATGATTCCCCTCCGTTTTACAAGGATCTTTACATAATCTTTTATATCTACGTTTTTTACCATCTTTCCTCTATTTTCCTACTGAAATGGTCCAGACCACTAAAGCGATAGCAGCTACATTAGCTACTACATCTAGCATGTCTCTCCAGTCTTTTACTGGCGCTCTTCCTACAATTATCCTATCACCTTGCTTAATTTTAACACCACTCTTCCATCTCAATGATGTTCCGTCATGCCTTACTATCCGCACATTCTTAGGATTTGCCCAGTTAGAATACCCACCTGCAAGTCCAAGATAATAATAAAAATCTGTTAAACCATATTCATATTGAAAAACCCCTCCCAGCACAACCTCTCCCATGACAGTAACGGCGAATGGATCAGGTGGGAAGATAATAACATCCCCTGTTTCGAGTTCAACATTACTTAAACTGTCATTCTCTGCAAACAGTTTATATGAATCTATCACTTTTACCTCATCTGGATTCCTAATATTATATATCTTGATTGCTCTTGCCAATCCACCCCTTTTCTTGAATCCTCCTGCAAAATCTATGATATCTGTTAATCTATCACCCTCTTTTAATTCATAGTACCCTTCATTTAGTATTTCTCCACACATTTTCACACTCATAACTGCCTGTGGAATGATTACAACATCACCTTCCTTCATGTATGGGTTCTGTTCAATCTTCCCTTTATGGAAAAATTCATAAAGGTCATATGTATTGGATGAACCATCCTTGCTTTTTATTCTTATATTCCTATAGGAACCTGTCCCAACAATCCCGCCAGTGATTCCAATAAGATTAGAGAGTCTGTAGAGCGGGGTTATTAAATAGACATCAGGTCCTTCCACCCTTCCAAGTATGGAGACAGAAATTTGTCTCAATCCAGCAAGCGAAACCCTTGAATTTACACCACGGAAATACCTTCTTACCCTCTCCTCTATAGCGTTTCTTAACCCTTCTATAGTTAAACCTTCTGCTTTGATCTCACCCAGTGGAGGTACGGTCTCTGTTAATAGCATATCGACCGCAACTCCTTTCGAAATCGTACTTTGCACAACACCTTCATACTTTGGAATAAAGATATTACCATCTTGAGAGACTAAAAGCTCATAGGTAGCATTTGTATTCCCCCACAGGTCGAGTAAAATCAAGTCTCCAGGTCCAAGGATATATGTCAATGGTGCAAGAGAAGGGTCTTTGAGACCTTCCATCATAGTCTGCTCCCTGATGACTTCATGTGTTATTACAGGACTTGTCTCAACCGCTTGAGAGAATAGGCAATTTGAACCAAAAACTATTAGAATCCCGATTAAAATAAATATCTTCATTAATTCTACCTCCAAAAGGCTTTTCTAACTTTCCACTTTTATCACAGATTTTTTCTCTTGTCAAGAAAAAGATCAGATACTGTCCCAATTTTGGACAGAAAATTCACTCGTCAGACCTGTTCAACGGTAAAAAAATATAATGGAATACTACGCTAAACATAACCCAATTGAGACAGTTGTCTCTTTGTTTCTTCATCAATACTAATGGTTTCTCCTGAGCCCTTCTCTTCAATAGCATACAGATAATTTCGCATCTTTTCGATATCGGCAGATTGCAAATCTGTCAGAGGATGTCTTTCACACGGATCTTCTGCCAAATTAAATACCCACTCTATATCATCAAATGGTGAGCAAAGCATCTTATACTGCTTATAGAATACAGCTTTTTTTTCATATCCATAGGCACTCATCTCATTCAGAATAAGCCTGTTCCTATTTTCAGCAAAGAGGTTTTTTCCATCTACTTCCCCAAGTAGAGGAATTCCAAGTGCATTGAGTAACGTAGGAAATATATCAACAAGACTTACACGATTGTTATAAACTCCCTTCTTTATGTCTCCTCCAAAAAGCATAAGAGGAACAGAAATTATTTCCTGGAACACATTGTGTCCATGCCCACAGCCATAGTGTCTTCGTGGATCATAAAAATATTTCTTCTCCATATCCACATGTTCCCAAAACTCTTCTCCATGATCAGCAGTAACTACAATAAATGTATTTTCTAACCTACCTTCTCTTTCAAGAAATCTGAATAGCCTTTCGATATTCAGGTCTAAAAAGTACAAAGTTGAATCGTATAATTTAATCTTATTCTCTTTAAATTCAAGAAAATCTTTGCTATTACTTTCTATATTGAGATAATTACCCCAGTCCTCTATTCCTGGAAGATTTTTTATCTCTTCAAAACGATTCCTATATCTCACTGGTGGTTTTATAGGCTGATGAAGATCCCTAAAGTGAACATATAAAAACTTTTTCTTCTTTCCTCTCTTTATAGCCCTTATCAAAACTTGCACTAGGATGTCTGCATCCTTACGTATAGACCTATGATGATTAAAAGTCCCTTCAACTGAAATCCTTGCTGCATCAAGTGATGTAAAGGAAATGGTATCAAATCCAGAAAACATAAGAACATCCTGAAGTGATATAGTCGCCTTATGTGGTTTCATTGGAAACATCTTATGTGCAAAATATTTCTCTTTTTCTTTTAAAAATCCCCCGTGATTATGTGGATATAATCCTGATAGGATAGAAATCACGGAAGGATATGTCCAGTTTGAAGCACTTATTGCATTCGTGAAAACCGCCCCATCTTTTCCCATTTTTTTAAGAAAACGTGTTGTGTTCCTCTCATATCCATAGACTGATAGGTGATCTTTTCTTAAACAATCTAAAACAAGAAAAATAATTAGTTCAATATTCTCTTTCTTTTTAATATATGATGGAAAATTTAGGAACCTCTTAAGGTATTCCTTCCTTTTCCTAATCAATAATCTTGCAATAATTGATTTTAGGATTTCCTTAAAATAAGGAGACAAAATTCTTTTCAAAAATCGTTTTAGTTTATCCATTTATTGAATAAGAAATTTTTAACAGGGATTATACTAAAACCGTTAAGATTTTTACGGGACTTACCATCACAGTTAATACGTTTTAAGTCAAAAACAACAATAATCTGTTAAACCATATTCAAATTCAAGAACTCCTTTCAGAATAACCTCATATATAACAACCGTTCCTTACTTTTACACCACCTATCACAATATTAAGCTTTTGTCAAGAAAATTAAGTTTTTATAGACTGTAATCCAAACTCTATTTTACTCGATGGTATATATAATTTTCTCCTCCATCTTTCCGTTAAGAATTATTGCATTCTTTTCAATACTCTTTATGTATGATGAAACTATGTTAATCATATCTCCAATGTTCTCAGAAAAGAAATCTCTGTCTTCGTAAGACCGCCACCTTGAAGATTCCTTGAGTAAGTCAATCTCTTTCTTGTATCCTTCACCAAAACCTGCAAGATTCAACCAGGAATAGAAGGTTAATCCCTCCTTTTTAACATTCGCCCTTTCTTTGAAAAAGTCTTTTCCGTTTGAGAAGAGGAGAATTTCACCTTCCATTGAGAAATCCGGCATAGTTTTTGAAAACAGTTCATTATTTCTTAAGTTAACAGGAAAGAATTTATCGAAAATACTTACCAAGTTTTTATCAGGTTTCTCTACAATAACTGCAATCCCTTCTTCAATCTCTGGCAGGATTTTCCCTTCCCGTATCTTTGCAAAACACCCGAAACAGAGAGGTCTCATCTCCTCAACCCTGGAAAAGATTGAATCTGCTACACGCCCTCCTCCCAATATCCTCTTCATTTCATCTTCAAGCTCATCCCCATATACAGGCGAAATCTTTATTAAATCAGCATCCCTGGGAACTATTGAGAACATCTTGTCAGTCTTCTCAAGTAAGGAAGGATCAAACGTGAAACCTTCCACAAGGTTGTAAATACGTGTCTCTTCTATTTTATCATCCTCTTGTTTGACAGTTATAACCCCTCTATCAAACCACTCCTTAATTTCGTCTTTATTATTGTAGAACCAGTATGAAGTAAAATATGTGTTTCTTATGCTCTCTGGCGAAAGATAGAGAAGAATATCGTAATCTGTGTCCAGGGGTTTATTGAGCCACCCAAGAAAATCCACCTCTTTCCATTTTGTAAACTCCCTGTCTTTAAGAAGTCTCCTGAGAAACAGCTCGAACTCATGTGGTTCATTTGATAGAATAAGGTTTCCATCAATATATGCAAAATCTACTTCCTTGTCTCCAGATAAGTTCTTCTTAAAATAATAGACTACTGTATCTATTCTCCCTTCACCGAAATTCTCCCTTGAGCCTGCAAGAGTAGTCCTTAGATATTCCTTTTCGCTGATTTTTGTTATAAGAAGTAGTTCTAATTCTCCAATATCAAAAAGCCAGATGCAGGTCTCTTTTCCTGAAAATTTCTCAATATTTTTTAATGAAAGCGAAAATCCGAGTGCTTCCTCAAATTCCTTTATTCTTTTAGGGAATTTCAATCCAAGTCGAGTATTTTTGTACCATTTCATAACAGATGAACCCATAAAATTTCTGTAATAACTATCTCTCTGGAGTTCTGTCAAAAACTTAGAGAAATCTTTGAATTCAAGATAGACAATTGGCTCCTCCTCAAGTGCATGTATTGAGCTGACTAAAGCTACAAATATAAATGCAACAAGTATTGCTTTCTTTACCATCCTTTCCTCCTAGTTCGCTATTGGGGTCAGACCCCTTCCGTCAACTCTTCTCAAATATGTCTTAATAACAGAATTACTCAGTAATTGTTTTTCGTTTTCCAATTTCTATTTCTACAGGGTTTCTCCATTCGCAAGATCTTCCTTTATGATGAATTTTTCTTCCTTCCTAATCTTGTCAATTTTCTTTCTTACACTCTCAAGTTTTTTTACTATCTTAGCATCCTCCTTAACAGTTAAGAGCGATTCAAGAATAAAACGGGTATAATCATAATCTTCTATTCTCTCATAAAAAAGAGCTGTTTCAAGGAGGATATTGGAAACTTCGGAATCCACGCTTATCTTGGCCTCCTTTTGTTTATTGCTGCGCAATAAGTCTCTTATCTTTGATAAATATTGCCTTTTGCTCTCTTGCTCATTATACCAACTTAAATACCTGGAAGGACTGAGTGAAGTAAGTACAATCAACTCCTGCACTTCCATGTCTCTTTTCTCATCCATCAATTTTAGAATTAGCGGTATTAATATCTCCTTTGAATCCCCTTTAATATACAATGCCTTATAAAGATATACTATGCTTTCATTTCCACCAGTAAGCTCTGAGATAAGAAGAGGAACCTGAGAAGAAGAGTAAGGAAACTGTTTCAGACAACTACGGAGAAGGGAAATGGCTGCCCTTTTCTTATTCAATCTTATCAATAGCCTCGCCTTTGCAACATAAAGATCCTCAGATGGGGAATCGTTAATATATGTATCAATAATTGATAACCCCTTCTCACCCGCATCTTCAAGAACTTCAAATGCTTTTTCTTTAACTTCTCTTTTACTTCTACCTGTTATGATATTGAGCACATACTTGCACCCTTCTCCTGTCTTACCTTCATCCAGTAATAATCTTGCTTTGAGAACTTGAGCTTCCTGTAAACCTGGGTTATTTCTAAGTGCCTTTTCGACAAACTCCTTTGAAGATTGGAATTTCTTAAATCTATATAGTAACTTCGCAATTGCAAGCAGTTCATCCGATGAATAATTGGTTCTGAGAGCAAGGCTCATCAGCATTTGTAGTGCCTCATCATCTTTCTTCATTAAAAGATAGGTTTCAGCAAGTCCAATATAGTAACTACTCCCCCCCCAGCCGCTCGTAATCAATTTCTCATATATATCTTTCCTTAATACTAGACCATCATTACCAGCTAACTCAAGAACCTTAAGGATCTCAGTCCAGTTTGACATGTATTCCCTTGATGTTATATAATCCTTGAGTAAATTGATACCTTCCTTATTCTTGTTCAGTTTAAAAAAGATTTCTGCTTTTTGAGGTACGAACCAGTAAGGTAGGCTGTCTTGAGAAACACCTTTCTCAGTATCGATTACTAATTCGAGAGCTTCATCAAACCTACCATCATCTATGAATAGCCTTATGAAGGTCCTTCTCTTGTAGACATTCTTGCGTGACTTACCTTTCTCTATCAGTCTTAAGTATCTTTTTATAAAAAACAACTTCTCATTTAAGGCTCTTTTTTCAAGAAGAATGGTATAGAAATTCACATTTTTCCCTATTTTTTGCGATATTTCTTTGAGAAAAGCATCACTATTTCTCATTGTCTCAGAGATTAAGTTAATGCTTCTGCTTGTTTCATTATAAGAAAGAAAATCAATATTCTTCCGAAGATAATCAGATAGTATGTTTCTCGCTTCCTTACTAAACCCAAGCGATATTAAACCATTTACATATCTCTCCTTGCTATAAAAATCATCATCGTCAAGATTTCTGAGGGCATTAAGAGCTTTCTTTTTGTTACCAAGTGCTATATAGGTCTTAGCTAAGTCAACATAAGTTTCATTACCTGCTTTAAGCTCTACTGCCTTATTTAGAAAATCAATTGCAGATTTATATCGTTTTTCTTCGTAATAGTAGTTACCAAGATGCCTGTAATTTTTACTGTTCCGTGGTGATGCTTCGATTCGCGAGAAAAGATAGAAGGAATCTTCCTTTCCAAAGAAAAAAGCATTGATATAATAATCATCCCCTTGAAGTATATCCTTCCTCCTCTCATCAATCTTATTTCCAATACTCCTCAGGTCAAGTATATCCTTGAAGAACTTCTTCCCCTCATTCTTCTTGTAATCAAGGTTAATGGAAACATAAGCCTTTTTCACTTTCTTCCATATTCCTTTCTTATTGGGAAATCCATTACTGATTATATCAAATGCTCGGGCACCATTCTTATTTTTGTAGAAGTAATTTAGAATCTGTCCATTATATAGAGAAGCACTATTTGTAAGATTCCTTATTTCAGTCTCCATTTTGTTGTTTGAAAGAACTTCTATGTACCTTTCTACCAGAGGAGAGAAGGAAGTAAACGTACTGTGCCATTTTTTATACTTTTCAACCCCTTCCATATAGAACTTCCGAAGCCAAATCAACTCTTCATCACTGTTTACTATCCTTGATAATCTTGCAAGTTTTGTATAATCTCTACTCTCCTTTCTAAGAAAATTGTACAACTTATCGAATGCACCCCTCCCTTCATAGAACTTTGTAACCTCATACAAGGAAACGTGCTTCTTGGTTTCCTTTTCCTTATTAAACTTCCAATGAAGCACCCTTTCTCCTAGCCCTGGCATCTCTGTGTTTTTCGAAAACTGAACAAGTGCACTTACTATGACGGAGTTGTACGAAAACTGCTTGTAATCGCTGAATATTTCAGATAAATATCTTCTGTCCGATTCATCTGAGAAATCATTCCAGATAGAGACAAGCCTTCCTGATATGAAATATCTGATTCTTGAACTCCTTGTTACTGCTTCATTTCTACCGTAACTTTTTTCCTTCTTTGTATCGCTATAGTACATTGCATACTGAGACAACAAGAATTTCATAAGTTCTGATACTCTCCCCTGAATAATATAAGCCTCCGATAATGCAGAAAGCATGTTTTCATCAAGATAACCGCTATACGGGTGTTCTTTTAATGACCTCTTCCCACGTCTTGCATACTGAAACGCTTCATCTGGAAGGTTATAATTCAGGCAAATTCCTGCAACATCGAGATACTTTCTTGCCCCCTTTGGTTTTGATTCAATTAGCTCATCAAACTTTCGAAACATTTTTTCTTTTTCACCCCGTCGCAGATAGATAAGTGCTATCTTTTTCGTTATCTCATTTTTTGCTTTTGAAAGTATATATGCCTTCTCGTATTCCTCGATTGCCCCATTGTACTTTCCCTGCATTGTTAGTCTATCCGCAAGCTCTTCATGCAGATAAGCCTTCTGTGGTTGGTTCTCAACAGCTTTTTTCAACTCTTCTACTGCCTCATTTATATTACCCTCTCTCAGGTAAAATCTCACAAGGACCATCTGCCATCTATAATCTTTGTAAGACTTTCGAGCCGTTTCCCTGTAGTAGTTCAATAGTCTATTAACCATATCCTTTTTCTTTGAAAATGTATATACCTCATCGAGCAATGAAACATCCTCAGGACTTCTATTAATTGCCTCAATATAGTAATCCTGTGTCTCTGTATCCATTCTCATCTCTTTCAATCTTCTTGCAAGCCCAAGGTAAAGTTCCTTAGTTATCTGTTTTTTCTGACTATAACCTAACGAGGATTTGCTCGTTTGCTTTATCTTCTCCAGATAGACACTTACTAATCCTTTTGCATCACCGAGTTCTTGATACATATCACCAACAAGATTGAAATAGTTTACATTGTATGGATCCTCATTTAGAAGAAGGGAAAAAGCTTTCTTCGCTCGTTTGTAGTCACCTACTGAGATTGCCCTATATGCGGTCGTGTGAAGAATTGATGCCTTTTTTGCTCCTTTAGATATTGATTGTGCTTCGAAAAGTAAATCAAGTGCATCTGAGTGTCCGTTGTGTCTCCAGAAAAACTCACTGTACACTTCGAGTATGTCCCTTTTCTCCCTTTTCTCTTCTTTAAGTATTTTTAGTAGTTTTTTGTAAATGGATCTTGCATCTCGGAGCTTTTTCTGGTTTTCATAAGTGGAAGCAAGTAAAAGGTAATCTTCCACTTCTTCGGTTACAGCTACCAATTTCCTTGCGTAATCAATAACAAGATAGGTTCTGTCAGTTGCTTCAAGCTCGCTGAGTATCTCTCTGATTATGTATGGTTCTTGAAGAAACGGAATAACTTCACCATACATATCAAGTTTTCTCTCATAAAAACCAAGTTTATCGAGATAATCTGCATAGACTCGCACCACCTTATCCGCGTCATCACTTTTCTTAATTATCGAAATAAAGGTTTTCTCAATTAGCTTACCAAGATTGTGAACCTTTGTTAGATAAACAAGTCTCGATGTTGCCTCCTCCATCTCGTAATAAAAGTATTCACCAACAAGACTTGCATTGATGTATTCCCTTACTGCACTCTTGTAATCTTTTAGTTCTTCATACAGGACAGCCATTTCCTTTGCGAAGAGTGTATCGTTGATAAAAATCTTCCTCGATTTCTCTATAATAGAAACGGCATCTTTAAAATCATAGTAATCCCAGAGTATTGTTGCAACATTAAGGTACGAATTTTCTGAACCAGGAAAGAGATCTATCCTTTTCATCCATTCAGTCTTCGCGTTCTCATATCGATTGGCTTCTACAAGCATCTCCCCAAGCTGAGTATACAGTGTATCGACAGTAGGAAAAAGCCTTATCTCCCTCAAGAACACACCAACTCCCTTCTCAGTCAGTTCTCTATCATCATAGTAGTATGAAAAATCTATTGATCTGTACAGGTTTGCAAGCCGTTCTGCAAATTCCAGTCTGTCAGGATACAGGAGTGTAAGATACTGTAGTGGTTTCTCACTCCTCTCATCCATGGAAAGATACCTGGCTGCTTCAACTTCAAAGAACGTGTAGAGTACACCATTCCTTTCCCGAGCTTCCTGCAAATACTCTTCCAAAATCTTCTGTTTAGAAAGGTATCTCATGAATTTATCACTTATCGCATCATCATAAAAGCAGTATTTCTTATATAGTTGAAGAAGTTCTCTTTTGTATGTCGAAGGAGATCTGTTATAATAGTAAATAAGACCTTCTGCAAAATTCACATTATCAGGATATTTCTTCATGCCATATTTATACATTGCAAGATAAAACTTGTTTCCTGGATCATTGAAACCCTTCCTTGGATCAAAATGAACAAATTCTCTGAGATACATCTCAAGTTCCTTATCACTAAAAATCTCTTTTGTTTTTCGGGTTAACTCCCTGAATGATTTTTCACTCTTGTGTCTTATATACCATCTTGCAAGCTTGTGATACCAGTTCTTTTCATCAAAGTTCTTGATAGCATATTTATATACCTTTAGTTCTTCGTGATAGAGATTATAATTGTAAATAAGAGAGAGAAATCTCCTGTATAACTGCTCATCCTTTGGATGCTTTTTTATCTCATCCCAGTATAGCTTTGTGCACCGGGCATAGTCTTTTTGTGAAATTAGTTTAGAAACAAACCTCTCGAAAACTACATGGTAGTCATCCATCCTTTTCTCACTGGACAACCGGTTTAGAAGTTCTCTGTATGTGTCATTTCCTTTTTCTCTTTTACCACTGGCAATGTACACAGTTGCCATCGTTTCATAGATTGGAACATAATTGCCCTTTTTGAACCTTCTAATATACTCATTCCCAAGTTCTATAACGGGGGGGTATATGCGATGTCTTGTGAACTGATGCATAATCATAGAATATAGAGAATCCGATTTTTTCGCATCAGGATATCTCTTCCGCATATATGAGAAGAGCTCGTATGTAAAAGATAGATTCATGAGCTGCCCTTTTACATATTCAAGATCTTGCCTCCTCTTATCATAATCAAGTGTGTTGTAGTAGAGTGAGAGCAATCCTCCAGCAATACTCGGGTTTTTATCAAATTCAAGAATAACATCCGAAGTCGATCTTTTGTTATGACAAACAGAACCCATAGCTTCATCTGTCAGTAGCTTGAAGATTTCAAAAAGAAGTTCTTCTGTTTCTCCTTTATTCGAGAGAGTTTTTAAATAATAGTCATAGGCATACCTTGGATAGCCAAGTCTCATGTAGAGTCTTCCAACAAGATAGGTCTCATCCGGATACCTCTTTGTGAATCCTGTGATAATGCTTTCTGCTTCTTCCCAGTACCCGCTTTCAAGATATTCTAAGAAAAGAAAGAGCTTTAATTTCTTATCCTTCTTTTTCTTCCATACCTTCCTATATTCCCTTAACCTGTTCGTACTCTTAAGGAATTCAAAGAAATCTGAAGTTGCCTGGATATCATTCAATGGATCAAGTTCTGTCACATACATATTTATAATATCCTTTTCTCGATTATTGGACGACAGAACCAGCTGCGATTCCTTAAGATAATATCTCTTCTCATCGGGAAATTTCTCATAAAACCTTTTGAGTTCCTTCATCAATTCATCTTTCCTTTTATCTCTCTTCAGTTCAACTATCTTCTGTTTATAAAAATTATGCGAGTCAGGGAACGATGCTATAAGCTGATTGATATATTCATATTTTTTCTGAGTGAGACGATGTTCCCTCGAAATCTCTATAAGTTCCTGCCAGTTTGATGGTTGGTTCTCCTTCTCTGCAAGCTCGAAAAGGTATTTAAGTGATTCTTCTATTCTGTTCCTTTCAAGATAGAAGTGTCCGGCAAAATCAAGTGCATCTACTGAATTTTTTGTTTCTGAAAGATATGTAGTAAGAAATTTCTCCGATTCCTCAAATTTCCCAAGATAAAACTTCACCTCTATCAGTTTCCTTCTATCCTTCAGCCTTGTCTCTTTCTCAAAAGTTGGCCTGGGGATTCTTACATTCTCACCGAAAAACTCCTCAAATGTATACTCACTATCCCCCTTCCTGTGAAGTTTTTCATAAAAACCCTTGATTTCGCTGGGGACTTCAAAACCCATAGACTCAATCTCTGGAAGCTTAATAACCATACCACTTCTTTTACACCCGGGGAGAAACAGCAGCGCAAAAGAAAACCAGAAAAACAACTTTTTAATAGTCTTCATACACCAACCTCCGTATTTTCATATCCTAATCTTTAGAACTTCTTGCAGCGTTAGGGCTTGTCCACAACTTTTTTTTGTCGGGGATAAACCCCGACGCTACATTATTAAACTGCTTATGGCTTAATTCCCAACTACATCAATTTTTATCTCCTTGTAGGTTGTGTTGAACGCAAAATCTTCAGCTACAACCTTCAGGATGTACCTCCCGGTTGGTAGATCCCCGGCAATTCTTAAAACACCCGTACTTGCAAGGTATTTAGAATTATAGGTAAGAGAAAAGGGTAAGCATCCATCTATCGCTGCCTCTATTCTCTTTGTATCCTTACTCGCAAACGCCTTAAGTAAAATCTCCTCACCTGCCGTAAGCACTCTGCGCGGAAGCTCAAGCCTTAAAACAGGTGGTTTTCTATCAATTATGAATGTCTTCTTTTCCTTATATATGTTCCCATCTTTATCCTTCATTACCAGTACTGCTTTGTACCTGCCGTCCTCTGTATTGGTTGGAACAAGAAACCTTATCCTCCATAGCCCTTCATCTTCATGGTAAATCATCCTTTTAATCAATCCAAAAGGAAAAATCGCTACAACGTCTACAATATTTGAATCAGCCTCTACGATAAGCACAGGATCTCCAGGCTTTATGATTCTTGGCCTCAAGAGCGCTCTTGGTGCTGCCAGGAAAGATGTGTAAGGAGTGACAAATTTATTCTGTTTTGATAGGGCGATAATCTCATTGACCCATTCCTCTTTCTCTCCCTCTATTCTTATCTTTTCAAGCAGATAATCCACCCTTCTCTTTGCCCAGAGTCTTCTCACTTCCTTATACCTCTTCTCTTCTTCTGGAAAGGAAAAGGTCTTATCCACTTTCCTTTTGCTTCCTCCGTAGAGAAAACTCAAAGAAATCTTTCCTTTTTTAATGGGTTTCAGGTATTTTCCAATAAATGTTACACCATCTCCATTGAAAACGGATTGTGGAACATCAGGATAAATATCAGTGAATGCCGACGATGGAGAAAGATGCAGTTTTACATTGCTAATTTTTCCACCGCGCGTGGTTTCGAAAAAGAGGTTTATCTTCTCTTCATTCATAGCTCTTAACCATAAATAGGCTCCACCCGTGTTCGTTGCTAATCTCTCAAGTAGAGTTTTATTAGTGTTGTCTCCTATACCAATAATAAAAAGAGGAGGAAGCCCATTTGCCATTTTCAGCAGACCTTTGTAATCAATCTCTCCTGTTGTTGGATAACCATCTGTCAGGAGAATTGGAATTGTGTTTTTTCTCTTTTTGAGACTTCTCAACACTTCTTCTATGTTTGTGCCACCTGTAACATATTTTGATTTAATAAAAAGAAGTGCTTCATCCCTATTGGTTACGCTATTCAAAGAAGGATTTTCCCATTTCATCTCCAAAACCGGACTAAAACAACCAATATTGATTCTATTCCCATCATCGATTAGATTGAGCAATTTAGATAAAGAAGAATATGCAATCTCCAATTTCTTCCACATCATAGATAGAGAATTGTCAAATAGAAAAATATAATCCTGTTCTGTTTTCTTCCTCCCAACCTCTTTCTTCATGTTGAAACCTGTCCTCAGTGCAAAAAACCCTGTCTGGGGGGAAGGAATTCCATCGAGATAGAAGTATTCACTCCTCTCTGCAATATCACGGAAAGTTAAGAGTTCAATAGAAACATCCTCAAATTTCTCCTGAAAGGAAATCATCAGATCTTCAACAAAATTCACATTCTTTGCCTCAAGGTGAGCAATAATCTTGTTCTCAGCTTCTTCTATGATTTCGAAAGGATAAGAAGAGGAAGAGATCATAAAATTTTCAATGGGAAGCCTGTCTTCTATATTTAATGAAATAGAAAGGGTTTCAGCTTTTTCCTCATCAAATAGAGTTGGCTCAAAAGGGAAATCGTAGAAGACCTTTGTCTGATTAAGTGGAAGGTCTTCTGTATAGAAGAGTTCTATTCTTTTTGTACCAAAAGGAGGAATGGGTGCTACATTCACACTAAAATAATTAACCTCGTGTTCCATCTCAGACCTCTCAAGCAAACCGGGGTCAATAGCCTGCCAGACGAGCTTTTCGTATTTTCTGCGTGCCTTCTTCCTTTCCATAATTATTCCAGGAATCCTCACACCATCCTCCCAGATTGCAAAATCTTTGAGCATTGCCGTCTCAGGAATTGTAAATATATATTGCCCTTCAAGGATCTGACCAGTGTAGTTTCTGTAGACCTGAAGCACCTTTGTTTCAGCAATCCTATCTATAATTGTTATATTAACCTCCATCCTGTGAAGCGATAGGACAGAGTGGTCAGGATAATCACTCACTGATATTGGAATAATAACACCTGCATCACTTAGTAATAAGGATGGTAATAATCCAATAAGACAAAACAATAATATTGATTTTCTCATACATTAACCTCCACACTTAAGGTCAAATCCAGCCATAAGAATGCCGCATTTGGAGACCGATGACCTCAAACAGCTGACCACAGATCTATCTTCTACCTTGTGCTCTGGTACTCTGATATCCTGATACTCTGATAATATGTTTTCTGTTATTTGTCTGTGTCTTGTGCACCTGTGCTCTTTCTGTACTTTATCCTTTACATTGCGCTCTACGCTATTCTCTGTCCTTCATCGTCCTTCGTCTTCTACTTACTCCCTACTGTCTGTCCTCTGTCTTCTGTTCTCTCTCATCTGTCTTCTCCCTACTCCTTACTCCTTACTCTCTTTCACACTCGTCCTTCGTCTATCGTCCATCGTCCCTCGTCTATTATCTGTCCTCTTGTCTCTGCAATTCCATAGTTTCTCACCTTCATAAAGGTAATTCTTTCGACTCAATCCTGTATAGTCCCTGTTCCGTTCCAATATAGAAATATTCATCATCAACAAAAACAGCTGTGACATTGTCAATGGGAAAGATATTCTTTAAGAATTCCCCTTTTCGTTCTTTCTCATTATATACGAAAAGCCCTCTTCTACATGTACCTGCGAAGAGGAATGGTTTTTTATAGAAAATACTATTATGATTTATTTCAACTCCCTTTGTTTCCTCAAGTGTTTTTATCCCTTTCTTGTCCAAATAGGAAATACCACCTCCGTAGGTACCAATATAGACTCTTTCATCTGTAGCAATAAGTCCATTAATCCAGTTATTTTTAAGTGATGAATTAGCAGATGTGAAATTCTTGAAAGATGTGCCGTCGAAGATTGAAATACCCCCCAGTGTCCCAAGCACTATTTTCTCTCCTGAATCTATTATACAATAAACCCTGTTGTTTATAAGCCCCTGAAAAGAACCATAGTTCTTAATATTGAGATGAGCAAGATCTATTATCCCAAAACCTTTTGATGTACCGACGATAAGCCTGTTCCCTTTCAGGAAAACCGAAGTCACAAAGTGAGAAGGTAAACCTCCTACTTTTTTTGCTTCTTTCTTATTCAGGAGAATGAGCCCGGAGTTCGTTGCGATAAATATACCTTTCTTAGCATTAACTATTTGGTTTATCTCATTAACATTCTTTCCAATATCTAGCTTGTGTAGGCGATTTGACTTTAGAGAAAAACACCCATCTTCGAAGGTTCCAATTAATAGTTCACCTCCTATTTTTATCAACGACGTGATATATCCTAAAGGTAAATTAATTGCAGATTTATAGAAAACAGACCATTTCCCGTCTCTAAAAAGGTAAACCCCTTCACCTGTTAAGGCAAATAGCTTATTATCTATAACCCGGAGTCTGTTTATAGAAATCTCCTCTCTCGTAACCCGATCAATCTTCTCACCAATAATTACCCTTCCATCAAATGTACCACAACAGAGTTTCCCATTATATTCGGTTATAGATGTAATAAATTCACCTGTTAATTTTATTTCCCTCTCTTCTCCAGTTACCCTTTCAAGACCAAGAGGGGTTGCTATGTATAATACTCCTCCTATTTCTTTTATATCATTTACTGCATCTATCTCTAATATACTATCCCTTAACGTAGGAGCTGAAATGTAAACCCTCCCTCTAATTGTTCCAACAACTATCCCATTTAGGAAGGGTTCAGCAATCTTTGCACCATCTATATCCTCAACTTTACTTATCTTATCGTTGCTTAGTAGGTAGACTCCGTTTGAAGCAGAGATGAGAACATCCTCTCCTTTCCTTGAAATTCCATAAACCTTTCCTGATTCCTTCAGGTTATACAAAAAGATAAGGTTTTCCCTTAAGTTTATTAGTTTCCCACCTTTAGTAAGGGCAAAAACCCCCTCTTCACCTTTTAGTAATTGAAGAAAACTATTTTCCGGCAGACCCAAGTTTGTATTTAATTCGTTCAAAATCTTACCATCCTCTGAAAGAAGAATAATCCCTCCTGAGGTCGCAATGTAGTAGTTTCTATTCAGAAAAGCGATATCCCACGTATCTTCTTTATTTACAAATAGTTCCCATCCTTTCTTTCTCCTGAAAGGTATCTCGGAAATCTCAACCTTATGTGGTTCCCTTTCCTTCTTCAGCCGGGCAATGGTCTCACTCGATTGTCTCACAACCTTTATGAAGATGACAGAAACGACAAGAGTTAATATGAAAATGGGGATTAGAATGAAAAAGAGAAACCTTCTCTTCATACAGGAGAACCTATCAGAATACTACTTCTAAGTCAAGAAAATTCAGAAAACCCCTTTAGTGTTCTATTGCTTAATCTTTATTTTTTAGTCTCAACAGGCGTAGTGATCTTATTCGCCATCAATTTCATGAGCAGTGGAGTGGAGATTGCTGAGAGTATTGCCATAAAAACGACTGCCGAGAAAATATCTCTATTTACAATACCGTTTCTTAGAGCAATTACTGCAACAATCAGTTCTACTGCCGCCCTTCCATTCATCCCAAAGCCAACCGCAAGCGATTCTATTGGTTTTAACCCTGAAAGAAGCGCACCAATACCAGCTCCAAAGATTTTTCCAATAAAAGCAGCTGCAACGATCAGAAGCAATGCTATGCCAAATGCACTGACAGAAAATTGAACCGAAAATCCCACCCATGCGAAGAAAAGCGGAGCAAATAACCCCCATATCCAGTTCCCGAAATTCTGTTTTTCTGAAAGCTTCAAAAATGGACCAAGGATAAGCCCGGCTAAAAATGCTCCTATAACAAGATGGAGACCGGCAAAGTGGGAAATTACTGAGAAGAGGAATACAAAAAGGAGAAAGAAGGATAGCCTTTCTTGTGGCGATTTCATCACCAGACGAAAATATTTCCTTAATCTTTTACCGAAATGCCCCAACAATAGACTAAAGATTACAAAAACTGCGGCAACCAGAACCATTATGAATATATGTCTAATAGAAAAACTCCCTTCACCTCTGGTCATATTCATAATGACTGAAAGTATCATTACTCCGATTATATCGTCAAGAACTGCAGCAACAATAATCGTCATTCCGACCTTTGTTGATAGTTTTTTTAATTGAATAAGGGTTGCAACACTGAGCGCAACAGCAGTTATGGAAACAGCAGCTCCAATGTAAAGGGAAGCAAGTAGTTCAAGATGAAGAAAATATTTCCCTACAAGAAAACCAAGGGAAAAGGGTAGTACAACACCACCTAATGCTGTTAACAGCCCATGCTTTGCTGAAGAGAATAGAGCAGAGAGATCTGTCTCAAGTCCTGCCCCAAACATAATCATTATACCTGCAAAATCAACAAGTGAAGAGAGTTTTGTGCTAGCATATTCTGTAGATAAGAATATATGAATTCTATGCCCTTCGTGAAAAAGAAAAGTAGCTATGAAGACTAAAAGCGGTCCAACAATAATTCCAGCAAGAATTTCTCCAACAATCCTCGGCTGCTTCAGCTTGTTCGCAAGATTTCCCAGATATATTGCTAAACCAACTAATAAAAAGACATAAGCAAATGTTTCCATTAGTTCTTTAAAGGTCTTTTAGGTATTTCAAAACAGTTAATATCAACCTCTACTCCTCGATTTTTCTGTCCAATCAGATTACCAGCCTCTTCGTTCGAAGATATATACAATAACGATAACCCATAGTCAAGGAAATTCAGCCACAGATTATCACAGATTGATTTATCATACAAAGAAAAAAGCCAATGATATAAGAGCTGTTACAAGACTTAAGAAGGCGGCAAGTGAGAGAAGGGGATGGAGTTTAAGAAGATAAGAAAAAAAATGGAGTTCAAGAAAACCCACAAAATTGGGGAAAATGAGATTCAGAAGAAAAATAGTAAAAAGAAGTCCAGATATATAGGACCAGAAGTGGACAAAATCCTGTCTTGAGGGAGAAAGGTGAAGACTTATCCCCAATGCAAATATTACGTATATATAGAATTTGATACTTAATAGGTTTCTCCAATTGAAGAATATTTTCAACATAATAGCCGTTCTCTCAAGTATTGTGTTAAGGAAGGTTTTGAACTGCGATACATCTCTCAGTATATTAGTCGAAAGGATAGGAAGCGTATCACCACCAATCAGCTGTGGCATAAGGAGTTTTGTCAGAAGGAAAAGAATTAGTGAACCACCAAAGAAAGGCGCAATTGCAATTAATGGATTTCCGATATATTTATGAAAAGGATTCCTCTCATTCCACGAATGTTTTATGTGCCCGAGTTCTCCTGTAAAAAGGTTCGGTCTAAAAAGAACCAATTCCTGTATCCTATGACCTGTAAGAAGAGCTACAACAGCATGACTCAATTCATGGACAGGGGTACCTACAAGCGCCCAAGGAAGGACTCCGCACCATCCAAATCTTCTTGCAAATCTTCTATTTGCAAAGCCGGAGAGTATTTCAATAACAATACAGGACGCAACAATAGGAAGAAAGAGTAAGATTGTCTTAAAACTGTTTATGAGAGCACTCTGGAGATAGTGGATTATAATCATATCATATAAAGAAATAATGAAACCTGAAACCCTAATGACCAATAACTAATAACCGATTCTGTTTTTTGGTGTACTTTACTCAACTTGAATGTTATCAAGTATTTTTCGGTTATGTTCTAACGGGTATTTTCTTGCCTGTTCAATGTTTCCAAAGTAGAACCTCTGAAGGCCAAAATAGACAATCAAAAAAGCATCCATTCCTCTATCTTCCTTAGCTGCCTTGTATGTTAGATAAGCGAATGACAGGTTCAGAGAAAAAGAGATAATCCCCTTAAGAGGTCTCGATGCATATATCTGTCCTGCACCTGGGATAAACGTTGAAAGTAGAACTGCAACCTTCGATGACTTAAAATGTTGACCGGACACCTCTCTCAACATTTCAGTAGTATGCTCAATCAGTTTTGGAGACATTATTTTACCAAACTCTTCCTCCGCTTCTTTCCATTTTCTCTCTTTCAGATAGCTTACACCAATAAGATACGAGATTGAATCAGAGTGTTCTTTGCTCTTTTCGAACTCCATCAACTTTATTCGTGCATATTTTAGAGCACCACTGTTTATGTTACATTTAGAAGAACTGATAATCAAGCGTTTCTCAAGCTCATAATCTTCCACACATTTCGAAATAAGGTCCTCGTAGATCTCCTTTGCTCTGTCAAAATTATTAAGTCTCCTGTAACATTCACCAATCTTGAATTGGTAGAACACGAGAGAATCCTCACCCTTGGCAGAAAAAGAGAGTCTTTGATATTCACCAATTGCTCGAAGGTAATCTTCTTCTTTGAAAAGATATTCTGCAAAATTTTTTACGCTTTTGTTGCTATATGAAGGGTCAAAATTGAAGAATAGATATAAGGTTATGACTATTGTTCCTACCCAAACTCTATAGTTCACTTTATTCCTGAAATTATTTTGGTTCTCTCGTACGATAATGCGAGGTTGGAAGTCCTCCTACGTTGAAACTTCGGAGGATAAAATCCATCTGTAGCTTTAGCGAAAGTGGACCTCGCTTGTTAGTCTCATTGATAACCTCTTTAAGAACAGGTGAGCCATCCCTGGCTCACAACAGAAGAATGCAAGGCAAGATGCCTTGCCTGTTAGATGAAATTCACGCACGTTAAACAGACTGTGCCAAAATCGCGCTTTTAGGTAGGCGCAGGCTTTAGCCTGCGAGTCTAACCCCATATTATACAATAAATTACGCAACCTAAAGGTTGCGGCTACCATATGAAAATTCATAATTTGGACAGTCTCTAAAGCGTGTGGCTACATTGTGTTTTTGCATTTTACCATACCATATTTAATGGGAGAGGAAAATATACCTGAGAATAAATAAGAGAGCCAACAGATAGCAGAGCCTTATTTGCCCTTGGCAGCTTACCGTTCTTCATAAATCCTGAGGCTGTTCCAACACCAACAAGTGTTCCTATTGTATCAAACATATCCATATAAAGGAATATCAGAATAGCTCCTATACCTCCGAGTTTGAATAGTTTACAAACCAAAAATGTAGAATTATAAAACACGAAATTTCGAAATTATTTATCCACCAAAGCTATATCCTTCGAAGCTTTAGCGTAGGTGGAAAAATTAGGAAATTCATACACAAGTAAACAACAGACGAGGCTTCCAGCCTCGTTATAAGGCAAGATGTCTTACCTGATTATTTCTTTATTCTCGTATTTTCCCATTTTCACAATTTCCAGTTTCATAATTTCGGAGTTTAATCTCTATTACATTGAATTTGATCATACATCTTCACTTTCTCTTTTTGTTAAATATAGGATATCAGGAGCAGGTATGTAACCAAGTGATTCTGCGACTTCTATCGATGGAATATTGCTTTTATGGATTAAAATTGCGACTATTTTTATTCCTCTTTTCTTCAATGCTTCTTCTGCCCTGGTTGTTAGAGCCTTTGCAATTCCTTTTCCCCTTTTCTCCGGGATAACTGCAATGCGATTGAGCCATCCTTTTCTCCCTTCACTTGAGGCAATAATTACTCCTATAAGTTCTCCATCCTCTTCAGCACCAAGAAATAGATCAGGGGTCTCCTCGATTTGCTTTTTTATTGATATTCTACTTTCCCTACCTTTTGGTTTGAATGGAAGTCCTGAGTACTTCCATATCTCCACCATTTTATCGTAGTCGCGAAATGTTAATCTTCTGATTTTTATTCCCTGTCCAGCAGACCTCTCACACAATTCCCACCACCGTCCTTTTTTGCACTATAATAAGCCCTATCAGCAGCCATTATAAGACTTGTCTTATCATCACCATCTAACGGATAAGTAGCGACACCAATACTAAGGGTTATCTTAAATTTCAAACCCTCTTTATCAATCTTTCTCCTTATTCTTTCTGCTACTGCTCTTGCAAATAATTCGTCTGTTTCAGGAAGCACCACAAGAAATTCATCTCCACCGAACCTGCATATAAAGTCAATATCTCGAATGCAGGTCTTCATTAACTTTGCGTATTTTGCGAGAACCTTATCACCAGCAATATGCCCATTGTCATCGTTATATTTCTTGAAATTGTCAAGGTCTACGAGCAACAAACCCAGTGGACGATTGTATCTTTCGGATTTCTTTAGTTCTGTATCCATTATAATATCAAAATGTCTTCTGTTGGGAAGCCCAGTTAGAGGGTCGGTCAGAGATAGTATCTTCGTCTCTTCATAGAGCCTTGATTTCTCAATTGCATTTGCAGTCTGGGCTGCTATTGACGATAAAAGCTTTATTTCACTCTCATTGAAGGCATCGTATTCCTTACTGTTTACATCCAGCACTCCAATCGTCCTCGTTCCTATTTTAAGAGGAATCACGACCTCAGATTTAACGTGTGGAATTATCTTAATATAAAGTTTATTTTTGGAAACATCAGGGACATAAAACGTTTTTCCTGTTGCTGCAACATATCCACTTACCCCATCCACACCAATCCTCAATTTCATCTTCTGAATTTCTTTTGGGTAACCTGTGGCTGCCTTAAAGACAAGCCTATTTGTTTTTTTATCCACCAATAGTATTGCTACATTGAGATAACCAAGCGTTCTCTTCAGTTCATCAAGTATTTTTGTAAGGAGGGTCTTAAGGTCAAGAGTCGAAATTAGTGTCTGGCTGATCCTGTAAGAAATGGAAAGATCTCTAATCCTCTGTTCAATCTGCTCATACAACCTCGCGTTTTCTATTGCCACTGCTGCCTGATTCGCGAGAAAGGAAACCTGTGATATTTCTCTCTTTGTGAAAGTCCGTGGTTCGGATGAATCCACAAAAAGAATTGCAATCACCTTTTTCTTCATCAAAACAGGAACACCAAGTACTCCTTTTCTCTTCTTCTTTATCGCTGTTGGATTCACATCCTTTTCCTTAGTCAAATCTCTAATCACAACCGGTCTCTTTTCAGAAAGAATCCTTCCTGAAATTCCTTTGTCAAGCCTTGCTGTGCTTTTATAGGATTCAAGTCTATCGCTCTTTCTATAAAAATTATACGCTTTTAGCACCTTTCTCTCTTTTTCATTAACGAGAATGATACTCCCCATTTCAGTATTTGTTAGGTCGACTGCTGTAGAAATGAATGTTTTTAAAACATCGGAAAGTCTCAGTGTAGAAGTAAGAGCAATACCTATAGGTTCAAGCGCTAGCTTTTCCTTGAGCTGACTTTCAATCTTACTCACTAATCCCGCATTATGAATGGCAATGGCAGAAAAATCGCAGAATATTTTCAGGGCTTCAAGGTCTTTCTCTCTGAAAGTATGTCTTCTCTTATAGTAGAGATTAAGACATCCAACTGAAGTTTTACCAAGTATAACAGGTGCAGATACACCGGAAATAACCCCCTCTTTCTTCAACCACATTACAGTAAAACTATCCTTTAGAGATTCAAAGTATTTAACGATATTTGGGATAATAACTGGTTTTTTTGAACTAACAACTTTTCCCGCAACCTCTTCATCATAACGAACCTTCACTGCCTTCACATAATTTTCCGATAGTTTATATGAATGCGCAATTTGTATAAACTTACTCTTTTCATCGGAGAGCAGAATAGAACTTGCATCAGCAGAAAAGAACTCGGCTGCATTTTTTGTTATTGCATCTAAAATTTTTCCCAGTTGTTTTTCAGAATGTAGAACAATTAATACTTTATGGAGTTTCTTTATCCTTTCTTCTTCTTTCATTATCTAAAGACTAAAACATTTCAATAAAAAAGTCAAGGGAAATTCTAATTAGATCTTCAACTTTACAAGAAATCCCATTGACAGATTTACTTTTATGCTATATATATATATCATGAAGAAAATCAGTATAGGTGGCCAGGCAGTTATAGAAGGTATTATGATGATTTCACCAAAGAAGGTCTCTATTGCTGTCCGGGATCCAGATGGAAAGATAGTTATTGACGTTCACAAACGGAATAAACGATTCAGAAAAAGTCGGTTCTTCAAGTGGTTTTTCATAAGAGGTATAGTCTCCCTTGTAGAAATGCTCTATGAAGGCATAAATGCCATAAATTACTCAGCAAAAGTAGCTTTTAGTAATACTGCATCAGAAAAAAAAGGACGAGGTGAAGGTGTTTTCTCAGGGGCAATTTCCTTTCTCGGCATTCTTGCTGCACTCTTTATCTTCCTCTTCCTTCCAATATTTATCGCTAGTAAAACTGGGCTGGATGCTAAGCCTGTTGCTTTCAACATCTTAACAGGTGGTTTGAGGATATCCTTCTTCATCCTCTACATCCTGATCATCTCACTTATCCCAGAAGTGAAGCATCTTTTCCAGTATCATGGTGCAGAACATAAATCTATCTTCTGCTGGGAAGACGGCAAGGAACTCACTGTAGAAAACTGTGCTAAGTATTCCACAAAACATCCCCGTTGTGGTACATCCTTCATCTTCGTTGTTCTTATTGTTGCCATTATCTTTTTCGCTTTTATCGATACGCTTCTATTCAATGTTTGGGGACTACCTGCAATAAAGATACTAAGGTTTGCCATTCATCTTCTTTTTCTACCATTCCTCGTTGGAATCTCATATGAGATCATAAAATTCGCAGGAAACCACAAAAGAAATCCATTACTTCGGGTTTTACTTGGCCCGGGTTTAGCATTTCAGTACATAACAACAAAAGAACCTAACAATGAGCAACTCGAAGTGGGATTTGCAGCATTACATTCAGCACTTGGAATTAATGACAAGGATAAAGGAAAAAGGATAAAGGATAAAGTAAATTCAACAAATAACAATGAATAATTATGATTACATCGTAAACATTAATTAAAATTTTAAAAAAATCCTTTCGCGCTCTTTGCGAGCTTTGCGGTGCAAAAAACCCTAAGAGATCTATAAAAAATGATTAAAAAACTTGAAGTAATAAAAAAGAGATTTGATGATATTACAAAGCTTCTTGAATCCGAAGATGTGATGAAAGACAAGAACAAACTCATTGCACTTTCTAAGGAAAGGAGCGAACTTAAAAATATCGTTTCCACTTACAATAAGTTATTAGAGCTTGAAAAAAGAAAGATTGAAGCCGAGAATATTATTGAAATGGATAAAGACGAGGAACTACGATCAATCGCCAAAGCCGAACTCCCTGATATAGAGGAAGCGATGATGAAAACAGAAAAAGAGATAAGAGATTTCCTGTCCCCAAAAGATACAATGTTTAAGAAAAATATTATCATTGAAATACGAGCTGGCGCAGGAGGTGAAGAAGCAGCACTCTTTGTAAAAGACCTTTTTGAGATGTATACAAGATTCTCTAATTCAAAAAGCTGGAAAATGGAAGTGCTCAGTACGCACCAAACTGGAATAGGAGGATTCAAAGAAGTCATATTCACGATAAAGGGTCCGGGTGCTTTCAACAAACTGAAATATGAAAGTGGAGTCCACAGGGTACAGAGAGTACCAGTCACCGAATCTGGAGGAAGGATACACACCTCAACCGCAACAGTAGCTGTTCTGCCCGAAGCAGAAGAGGTTGACATAAATATCGATTCAAAGGATCTAAAAATAGATGTATTTCACTCATCCGGTCCTGGTGGTCAAAATGTTAACAAGCTCTCAACCGCAATAAGAATTACCCATTTACCTACTAATATGGTTGTTACCTGTCAGGACGAGAGGTCACAGCACAAAAACAGAGAGAAGGCAATGAGGGTACTACGTTCAAGACTTCTTGATATAAAAAAACAAGAAGAGGAGCAGAAGATTGCAGAAAAAAGAAGAAATCAGGTGGGTACAGGTGACAGGAGCGAAAGAATAAGAACCTACAATTTCCCTCAGAATAGGGTAACAGACCATAGAATTGGCCTTTCCCTTTACAAGCTTGAAGCCATTATGAATGGTAACCTTGATGAAATAATGGATAAACTCGCAGTAGAAAGCGAAGAACGAACAAACTAATAGTTTCTACGCAACGATAGTGATTTCTTCGGAACGTTTTGGTTCATCTATGATAAACGGTTTAGCTCAATTTCAAATAATAAAAGCCATTCCTATGTAGCAGCAGGTTTAAGAGACTGTGCCGAATTATGAATTTTCATATGGTAGCCGCAACCTTCAGGTTGCGTAATTTATTTACAATATGACAAAAGGGGTCAGACCCCTGGTTACGGGCATAAACGCAGGGGTCTGACCCCAAAATCGAAAAAACCCTTCAAAATAATTAACGAATATGAAATGGACTATCAAAGAATTAATAAAAACTACTGCTGACTATTTAAGAAAAAAGAAAATAGATGAACCACGATTAACAACAGAGCTTTTACTTGCGCATACACTGAAAACGGAACGAGTATCACTCTACCTTAATTTTGACAAACCTGTGAGTGAAATGGAGCTTTCCATTTTCAGAGATGTCATCAAGAGAAGAATTAGTGATGAACCAGTACAGTACATAACAGGAAAGACTGGATTTATGGGTCTTGAGATGGAAACAAGTCAGGGTGTATTTATTCCAAGGCAGGAGACAGAAATCCTTATTTCAGAAGTAAAGAACTGGATAGAAAAATTATCCTATAAAGAAATCGTGATTTATGATATTGGAACAGGGACAGGGGCAATTTCTCTTTCTCTTGCAAACTCCTTCGAAGGTGCGAGAATTTATGCATCTGATATTTCTGATGTTGCACTCGAATGTGCAAGGAAGAATTGCACAGAGCACAATATAGAGGGAAGAATATCATTCCTTGCAGGGAATCTCTTTGAACCATACAATGAAATGGGAAAGGCGAATGTTATTGTCTCTAATCCACCATATATTCCTACAGAAGAAATAGAAACCCTTCCTGCAGTTGTTAGAAAGGAACCACAGGAAGCTATTGATGGAGGAAAGGATGGACTCCATTTCATTAGAAAGATTATAAAGGAAGCAAATAATTATTTAGTTCCTAATGGCCTTCTTGCACTTGAAATCGGAATCAACCAATCTAAGCAGGTAAAGAAACTTTTCGCCACAGAAGATTCATACGAAGAGATAAGAATAATCCCTGATTTACGGGGAATAAAGAGGGTAGTCACAGCAACAACAAGGAAATGACGATAAAAGGATTACACCCTATTAGAAAATTCATTTCTAACGGGGCAAGCGGATTATCAAAAAAGATTACACAGATTACTTTTATATAATAGTCTATCAATCGTTACGCTAATCCACCTACGCAAAAGCTACGGTGTACAGGAGCTTTGGTGGATAAATAATTTCGCGATTTCGTGTTTGTGAGAATTCTCAACTCGGCGCTTGGCACTTAACACTAACCACTGCTTTATAGTGGGCTGTCTCTATGGTTTTGAAAGGATGTTGGTGTTATTTTCCCAATTTCATATTTTCTTAATTTCCTGTTCAACTTCTATTTGAAGAATTCTCCTTCCCTGAACACAATTTTGCCTTTTACAATGGTCATTACTGGATACCCTTTCAATTTCCAACCATCGTAAGGTGAATTGCTGCTTTTTGATGCGAAATCATCCACCTTTACCGTCCATTCTTTATCTGGATCAAAAATAGTAATATAAGCATCCTGTCCTTTCTTTAGACTCCGTTCTCCAAGGTCAAGTATCTTTGCAGGATTTATACTAAATTTTTCAACTATCTCCTTGATCGTCAAAATACCTGTATGCAGGAGTTCAGTACAAGCAATACCCAATGCTGTTTCAAGTCCTATAATTCCAAATGGAGCACTGCCAAATTCCATCTCCTTTTCAAAAAGAGCATGAGGTGCATGGTCAGTCGCAATACAATCAATAATTCCTTCCTTTAAACCTTTCTTTAGAGCCTTCACATCTTCCTTTGTTCTCAAAGGTGGCTTCATCTTAAGATTCGAATCGTAAGTCGCTAAACAGGAAGAATCAAGAGAAATGTGGTGAGGTGTTACTTCCGTTGTAATCTGCAGGCCTTTTTTCTTAGCATCTCTGACTACATCAAGAGATTCTTTTACCGAAAGGTGTGCAATATGGAGTTTTCCGCTAACGAAACCCAAAATTGCAGCATCACGTGCCACCATTATGCTTTCTGCAATAGCCGGCATTCCCCTTAACCCAAACTTTGTCGAATTAAAATCCTCATTCATCTGTCCACCTTTGGACAAATCAGGATCTTCTTCATGAACAATGATCACCTTATCGACAATTTTCGAGTACTCCAGTACTTTTCTCATTATGCGCGAACTGGAAATCGGATGACCATCATCGCTAAACCCCTGACATCCAGCATTAACCATATCGTTCATCTCAGAGAGTTCTGCCCCCTTCTGTCCTTTTGTCACAGCCCCAATTGGATATACATCGACATATCCATCACGCTCAGCTGTCTCCCTGACGAATCGGATCATTCCTGAATTGTCAATAACTGGATTCGTATTCGGCATAGCAGCAACCCCTGTAAATCCCCCTCTTGCAGCAGCCATTGTCCCTGTCTCAATAGTCTCCTGGTCCTCCCTTCCTGGCTCCCTGAGATGTGTATGCATGTCTATGAAACCTGGAGCAACAATAAGACTTTCAACATCAATCACTTCACCATCCTTCTTGTCAAAAGACCCGAGACCTTTGATCTTTTCTCCTTCAATCAGGATATCGGTCTTTTCATCCAATCCCTGAATAGGATCAATAACTCTTCCATTCTTAATCACATATTTATTCTTCTGCAACTTCGCCACTTTTTCCTCCACTTAAAAGATACAATATTGCCATCCTTACTGCGACTCCATTGGTTACCTGCTCAAGTATGATTGAATGTTTGCCATCTGCAACCCTCGGATCAAGCTCAATACCCCGATTTATTGGTCCTGGATGCATAATTACTACATCTTTTTTTGCAGCCTCAAGCCTTTCTAGTGTAATACCATAGAGTTCTATATATTCCCTTAAAGATGGGAACAAACCGCCTTCCTGTCTCTCTTTCTGTATTCTCAGAACATATATAACATCCATATCAGCTATAGCCTCGTCCAGATTGTAAAAGACTTCAACACCCATATTCTCAATCTTACATGGCATGAGAGTAGGTGGACCACAGAGGGATACTTCAGCACCCATCTTCTTAAATGCCCGTATATTCGAGCGTGCAACTCTTGAATGTAAAATATCACCAACGATAACCACCTTTTTACCACCTATTTCCCCCAACCGCTCTTTAAGACTCAAAAGGTCAAGGAGAGCTTGAGTCGGGTGCTCATGTGTACCATCACCTGCATTTATTACAGAAGCTTCTAACCTTTCTGCTATAAAGTGTGGAGCTCCAGCCATTGAGTGTCTTATTACAACAAAATCAATCTTCATAGCTTCAAGGTTTCGGACTGTATCAAGCAGGGTTTCACCTTTAAGTACACTGGATGAGGAACTCGAAAGATTAAAGGAGTCTGCTGAAAGTCTTTTTTCGGCGAAGGCAAATGATGCAAGCGTTCTTGTACTTGCCTCAAAGAAAAGATTAACAACTGTTTTACCTCTCAAATACGGCACCTTTCGTATTGCACGTTCAGAAATTTCTTTCAGGGATTCAGCTGTTTCGAGTATTATCTCAATCTCCTCTTTTGAGAGACTTTCTATCCCAAGCAGGTCTTTTCGTTTAAGCTCCATCTTCTACCTCCCTGAGAATGACCCTATCTTCCCCATCTACTTCCTTGATCTTAACGTCAACAAGTTCGTTGTCCGAAGTAGGAACATTTTTACCGACATAGTCAGGTCTTATTGGAAGTTCTCTATGTCCTCTGTCAACAAGGACTGCAAGTTGGATTTCTTTAGGTCTCCCGAAATCTATTATTTCATCGAGTGCAGCCCTCACTGTCCTCCCTGTGTAGAGTACATCATCAACAAGAATAACAATCTTCCCTGTAACATTGAACGGTATCTCTGTTTTTCCCACCACAGGCATATAATCAATACTTGTGAAGTCATCCCTGTAGAGTGTTATGTCAAGAATCCCAATCGGAACCTCCTCCGACTCAATCTCTTTAATCTGCTCCTGAATTCTTTTTGCAAGAATATCACCACGAGCCCGTATCCCAATTATTACAAGATTTCCTGCACCTTTATTTCTCTCAACTATTTCATGGGAAATTCGTGCAACTGCCCTCTTTATTTGCACTTCATCCATGACTGTCCCTTTTTCTACCGTAGTCACTAATCCTCCTTTCTTTACTATTCAATTGTCATTGCGAGTCTTCTTTCTTATGCACTACCGAAGCAATCTCGGCTTTGCTAATTATCCTGAAATTTATGAATTTAACTGGATAGATATTTAAAAAAAACCTGACTTCTTAAGTCAGGTATGGTAATTCATGTTTTTCTTTTCATGTACACCTCCCTTTCCAGCCTCACAGGACCAGTTTAAAGGTTTACTTATTTCTCTCTATATAATATAATTTATGTAAAATGTCAAGGAGTTTTTTAATTATTTAAAAAAATTAATACTCTACCTATCTCATTATTATTTTCTCCCCCTTTTATCCTTATCTATCTAATGCATATGATTTTCCTTGATTAAAAAACTAAACTATATTATAATGCACTCATGCGGACGGTTGCGATTGATAGATACCTTTCAAAACCAGTTAAAAACTTTCTCTTTATCATAATAGGCAATGGAATCAGATGGATTCTGAGTTTTTTTGTAACCGTCTATCTTGCCAGGGTTTTAGGAGCGTCCGGTTTTGGAAAAGTAAGTTTTGCCTTCTCCATCTTTGCTTACGGTGTATTACTTAGTGATCTTGGTTTAACTATCCTTGGAACAAGAGAGATAGCAAGAAGAAGGGGGAGAATTGATGACTTAACCTCTAACATATTGAGTTTACGGCTTGTCCTTGGATTAATCTCGTTTGTGCTCCTTCTTCTTTTCAGTCTCTTTGCTCCTTTACAGAGGGATACAAAAGTTCTTCTAACCCTATATTCATTCTCAATATTCTTCTACGCATTCTATCTTGACTGGTTCTTTAGAGGTAGAGAGAGGATGGGAAACATTGCTATTTCATCAATAATCACACAGATAATCTATGTGGTTCTTGTCTTTGCATTCGTGAAAAAAGCAAATGATATCGCAAGGATTCCCTTTCTCTGGTTTGCTGGAATCGGTGCAGGAACATTTTTTCTCTTCACAGCCTTCTATCTCGCAAAGCATCGTTTTAGATTTAATATAGACTTCTCACTCTTAAAGATGTCAATTCCTGTTGGTATTGCAGCAATAATGAACCAGGTCTATTTTCATTTCGACCTCGTTACAATTGGTCTTATTAAAGGTGAATCCGAAGTTGGGTTATACAATGCAAGTTTTAAACTTGTTACCTTTCTCCTCACCATTGATACAGCATTTGCATGGGTCTACCTTCCAATGGTATCAAGGTTCTTCAAAGAGTCAAAGGAAAAACTCAAGACGCTCGTCCTTACAGGTACAAAACTTATTTCCCTTGTTGTAATACCACTCGCATTTGGAGGAACACTGCTTGGTGGAAGAGTAATCCATCTCATTTACGGAGAACAGTTTTTAGGAACTTCAGATGCTTTTAGAATTCTTATCTGGGCAATCCCTTTAACAAGTATTCAGTCCGTATTTGCTTTTGGGCTTCTGGGATGCGACAGGGGGAAAAAATATTCATTGGGAATGATTATAGGAACACTTTTGAATATTGTTTTGAACATACTTCTGATTCCCCATCTGGGTATCAAAGGCGCTGCAGCTGCAACGATAATCTCTGAGATCGTAATGCTTGGGTCTATGTTCTTCTGGTTCAGGCAAATTCTCTTTGTTCCTTTCTATATATATCTTCTAAAACCATTTCTGGCAACAATTGTGATGCTCGTTGCAATTGTCCTCGCATGGAAGCTTCCCACAGTTTACCTGATAATCATTGGTATTTTTGTCTATTGGGTGGCGATATGTTTCTTAAAAGGAATAACGAAAAGGGATATAAAACTCTTAAGAGGGGGATATGACTCCACACTTAGAAATAGTTAAAGGAAATCCTGGTTGGATTCAGTTATTAAAACAGGAAGGACTTTTTTATAACTTATTTAAACCCGGGAATAATCCTTCTATTTTGATTGTGGACGAATTCACTGATGAAAAATCAGAGATACTTGAGTATCTCAGAGAGGGTGGCTCTATCCTTACAAGTACGGAAATTCTCGGGGAATTACTTAAAGAGAAGACCAAACGTGTAAACATCAAGTATATTATACCAGATACGTCACCCTTTTTCAGTAATGTGGACATCTTGGACATTTACAATAAGGGTTATGTATTGAACAAGAACGGGTATGGCAGAGTAAACAACAGATTTCCTGCTATTTTTGAGTTATCATATAAAAAAGGAACCGTAATTGCTCTTCCGTTTGATATCTCTCCTATTGATACATCAAAAAGGATGAAATTCTTCTATGCAGAAAAAGGTAAATTTCCGACAGAGGTTGTCTCTTCAGTATCCAGAGGTGAATTGAGGAAACTTGTAATAAATTCAATACGCTATCTTTTCCAAAAAAGAGGTCTCTACTATGTCCATAAATGGTACTATCCTGAAGGAAAAAAGAATGCATTCTCATTCAGGATCGATACAGATAACTCATGCTATAAAGAAATTCAAGACACATACAGAATAGCACAAAAAAATAGACTGGGTTTCACGTTCTTCATAGATGTAAAAAGTATAGGTGATTCTATAGGAAGGCTGAAAGAACTGCGAAACCAGGAGATAGCAGTCCACTGCTTTGAACACAGGATATATAAAGATGCTCTTGAGAATCGTAAACATCTCTCGAAAGCAAAGAGATTGCTACTTAATGCAGGAATAGAGATATCTGGAATTGCTGCTCCGTACGGTATCTGGAACAGTTCACTTGGTTCGCTCTTTGAAGAACTTGGTTTCCTCTATTCTACTGAATTTTCGTTTTCTTATGACGACCTCCCATCTCACCCGTTATTAGAAAGGAGATTCTCAAATGTACTCCAAATTCCCGTGCATCCCATCTCTCCAGGAACCCTTTTCTATGCGAAAAACAGCATTAATGATATAATGAACTATTTTGAATATGTAATAGAAGAAAAATACCGAAAAGAAGACCCTCTCTTTCTATATGGACACAGTGGGATAATCTCCCGTAATCCTATTATACTTGAGTCCATTATCCAGACAGTTAAGAATAAAAAAGACGTATGGATGGGAACTTATAAAGATTTTTATGATTGGTGGAAACTGAGAGACAACACAACCCCGAGAATAGCAATTGAAAATAGAATACTCAAATTGGAAGGAATAGATAAGAATAACTCACTTTTTCTTCACATTATCTCACCAGAAGGGAAAGAGGGGATTGTTCGGATGGTCGAAAAAATAGACTTATCCATATTAAAGCTTAAGGAAAAGGATAAAAGCAGACCATTCGATAGAAAAAAAATGAGGGTAAAAAAAGGGGAACTTAAACTTATGCTGAAGGAGATGGAACATTGGATAAGAAGATGAAAATCCTTTATGGTGCACAACCTGCGGTAGCAATAAAAGGAGGAGGGCTTTACACGCAATCGCTTAAAACTAAATCATACCTTGAGAAACTCGGGTTTGAAATAGAGCTATATGACCCCTGGGTAGTTCCTGATAAAAAGGAATATAACCTCTTTCACCTTTTTGGGACAAACTTCTCAACCAATGTACTTGGCACATTAATAAAGGATATGGATATACCACTGATTGTAACCCCTATCTTTTTCTCAAAACATAGTGCTAAGGTCCTTCGATTAGTCAACAAGACCAATAGCTTTCTCTTCAAGACCTTCAAGATTTCAACTCCACATATTTATACAAAGGAACTTCTCGATATTGCAGATAGAATTCTACCGAATACTCAAATGGAAAAACATTTGATTATAAAGGGTTTTGGAATTCCAGAAAAAAAGGTAACATTGATCGATAATGGAGTGGATGAACGGTTTTGCAAGGCTACTCCTGAACTATTTGCAGAAAAATATGGGATAAAGGATTTCATCCTCTATGTAGGATATATTGGGAATGAAAGAAAGAATACACTTAATCTTGTACGGGCACTGAAAGGTACTGATACTCCAGCTGTTTTCATAGGTCCTCTTGTTAAAGGAGTATACGGTGAACTCTGTCTTAAGGAAATTAGAGAGAACAAAAACATCACTCTGCTCGATCCTTTACCACATAATTCTCCATTGCTTGAATCCGCCTATGCAGCCTGTGATACATTTATCCTTCCCTCACTTTTTGAAACACCAGGTCTCGCCGCACTCGAGGCAGGTCTTGCTGGTGCAAAGGTCGTAATCACTCGGCATGGTGGTACAAAGGGGTATTTTGGAAACCATGCAGTCTATATAGAACCAAAAAGCGTCGCTTCAATACGCAAAGGAATAAAGATATCTCTCGAGAAAAGGAAAACAGAAACACTCAAGAACCATATAAGAAAAAATTTCCTGTGGAAGGATATTGCAAAAAAGATTGCAGAAGTGTACCGTTCTTATCAATAATTACACATTGAGACTTGAGACTGTAAAAAACGTGAAATTCAGAAATTCCGAAATTAGGAAATTCACACAATAATTGACAGATATAACCGAATCGACTACTGAATTCTATACAAACCCTTTTGAACTCCTATTTGCATCAAACTCCCAAAGATTGCTGGATCAAGAGTATAAACAATAGCAAGGCAGGTTACAATAATAACCACTGCCAACCATCTGGTATACCGACCACGAGTTCTGACAAAGAGAATTATTGACAGGACTGCCATAACAGTCGGGGCAACAACCTTTATGTCTCCCAAAGGTACCCTATATCCACCAACCAACTTTTCGCTTGTTCTCAAAACTGTTGCCAGATTGAAGCTTATGTTAGTAGCTACAAATACTATTTCTGCAATAAGAACAGCAAGCAAAACCCAGGCAGCCCACTTTGTCGACTTCCCCTCGGTTCGATATACCTCATAAATTACTGTTGGCAGTAAGAAGATAATTATAATAAGCGGTCTAAATGTAAAAAGACCAATAATAATTCCAATAGCAGCAAGAATAGTTAAAACAATACAGATTGGAGCAGCATGTTTATATGGTTTAGCCACCTATTCCTCCTTTTTGTTTTAGTGGAATACTAAGAACTCATCTGCTGCCATTCTTTCATACTTAATCTCTCAGTCTTTTAACCAGTGAGGCTACTCGTTTCCCCAGTTTAGAAGCATTCAAACAGGTCTGTTTGTCAGGTGCACCGGTACATGCTATACCATAGTGACCTGTTGCATCCAAAGGGTCACCTACGATAATCATCCCATATATCAACATAGCCTGCAGGATTGAGAAGATCGTAGTCTCTTTCCCTCCGGAAGGATCACCAGAAGTTGCAAAGGCTGCACCTATCTTATCTTCCATCTGTTTTCGTAAACCAATGAATTTATCAAAAATCTCCTTCATTTCAGCAGCCATTGTTCCAAAATAGACTGGAGAACCAGCAATGATTCCATCAGACATTAGAAAATCTTCTCCTGTAACTTCTGATACTGGTTTCAGAAGACATGTCATATCCTTAACTTCTTGCACCCCTTTCGCTACCTCTTCAGCCAGCTTTTTGGTATTTCCTGACTTTGTATAGTACATAACTAATACCTGCATATTTTCTCCTTATCTTTTATCAAATCTTATACTATACTTATGAATTCATACTTGACATTTCAGATTTTTTCTATATGATAATATCAAATACAGAAGATAAATGCAAGAGATTTTTATAGAAATTATAGACATTAGATACCAAATAAGAGAACATTTTACATTAGAGAAAAAAAGACTCTGACGGAAAGGAACTGAAAATGAAAAAAGAACAAGAGAAAAATATTCAAGAAACGCTATCAAAAATCGAAAACAGACTTCTTGTATTCAGCGGTAAAGGAGGCGTTGGTAAAAGTACCATTGCAGCTAACCTTGGTCTTGCGCTGGCAGAGAAAGGGAAACAGGTTGGTCTTATCGATGTTGATATCCATGGTCCCAATCTTGCCATAATGCTCGGTGTAGAAGGAAAGAGAATGGTTAGTGCAAGTGAAAAAAAGATTTTACCCGTTCAAATAACAGAGAACCTGAGACTCGTTTCAATGTCGTTCCTCCTTGAGAGTCCCAATCTACCTGTTATATGGAGAGGTCCATTGAAAATGAAGATTATACAACAGTTCCTCGGAGATGTGGACTGGGGGAGACTCGACTGGCTTATCATTGATTCTCCACCAGGCACTGGTGATGAACCACTCTCTATTGCACAGTTAATACCTGCAACAGGTGCAATAATCGTCACAACATCACAGGAGGTTTCCCTCCTTGATTCGAGAAAGGCTGTTACCTTTGCAAGAAAATTGAACCTCAATATAGTGGGTATAATAGAGAATATGAGCGGACTCACCTGCCCTCATTGTGGAAAAAAGATCGACCTCTTTAAGAAGGGAGGAGGAGAGAAGACTGCTCAAGAGATGGGTGTTCCATTTCTTGGGAGGGTTCCGATAGATCCTGATATTGTACAATCAAGTGATACTGGTAAACCATTTATTCTCGAAAATCCCGATTCAGAAGCTTCAAAATCATTTATGAGTATCGTTAATAAAATAATAGATTTTTCCAATAAGCGAACAGACTGAACTATGTAGAACTGCTATGATTCTGAATGCTATTTTCACTTTAATCAAGAATGATTGAGATAAGAGAAATTATTTCACATACAATAATGGTTACGCTCTTCGTCTTCGTCATGATGCTTCTTACAGATTACATTAATGTTCTAAGCAAAGGAACTTTTAACACAATTATACGCGGAGGAAGGTGGCGTCAGTATACTGTTGCCTCATTTCTTGGAGCTACCCCAGGTTGTCTCGGTGCATTCATGAATGTTTCCTTTTATGCAAGGGGATTATTAAGCTTTGGTGCAATAGTAGGTGGTATGCTTGCAACTTCAGGAGACGAGGCGTTTGTTATGATTGCACTCTTTCCAAGAACCGCTTTTATCATTTTTGGTATTCTTTTTTTGCTGGGAATAATTTTCGCAGCAATTTCTGACAAGATTGCCCAATTTTTTAAAATAAAACCATGCGAGGAGTGCAAACTCTCACTGTTTCATTCAAGTGATGAAGAGTGTCGCTGCTTTGATATAAGTCTGTGGAAATCATTTCCCCGTATAATGTCTATTCGGGTTTTTCTATTAATACTACTTGTCATCCTTATTTTACTTATTGGCAAAGGGATTATAGGTCCAGAAAACTTTGGATGGGAGAAGATAACATTTGTTATCTTGCTTTTCGTTACCCTGTTCATCTTTTCAACTGTCCCTGACCACTATCTTAAGGAACACATTTGGACCCACATTATTAAGGAACATATTTGGCGTGTATTACTCTGGACATTCTTTGCATTACTGTTTGTCCAGATTGGAATGAAACACTGGAACCTTGAAACCTTTGTTAGTTCAAACCTTACCTGGGTAATTCTTGTGAGTGCACTCATAGGTATTATACCTGAATCAGGTCCCCATCTTATCTTTGTCGTAATGTTTTCAAAAGGGATCATTCCTTTCTCTGTCCTTCTCACAAGCAGCATTGTTCAGGATGGTCACGGTATGCTACCCCTCCTGTCCTATAGTGTAAGAGATTCTCTACTCATCAAACTATTTAAACTCCTTTTTGGTGTGGGATTAGGTATGATCCTGTACACTATTGGACTATAATAAAATAAAGATGAGAGGCTTAAGATGGGAATAAAAGAAAACGTAAAATCACTTCTTGCTGAACTACCTCCAGGTGTAATGCTTGTTGCCGCAACAAAAACAAGGACACCTGAAGAGATACTCGAGGCTGTTGAAGCGGGAATAAAGGTTATCGGTGAGAATTACGCGCAGGAAGCAGAGGAAAAGGAGAAGGTTATAGGGAACAAAGTTAAATACCATTTTATCGGACACCTTCAGAGAAACAAAGTAAAGAAAATTGTGCGATTTATCGATATGGTGGAGACTGTTGATTCAATCAAGATTGCGGAAGAAATTAATAAAAGATGTGCAATGCTAAACAAAGTGATGTCTGTTCTAATCGAAATAAACAGTGGAAGAGAATCTCAGAAGGCGGGTGTTTTTCCTGATGGTGCTGAAGAATTGATAAAAAAGATTTCCACTTTTCAAAACATAGAGATAAAAGGTCTTATGACAATGGGTCCAATGTTTGGAGACCCTGAAGATGCGAGACCATTCTTTGTAGAAACAAAAAAGGTGTTCGAAAGAATAAGATTATCAAATATACCCAATGTGGACATAAACTTCCTTTCTATGGGGATGTCAAACTCATACAGGATTGCAATGGAAGAAGGTGCCAATATTGTTAGGATAGGAACAGGAATCTTTGGTGAAAGAAGCTAAAAGGAAATATTTTATGAAAACAGGTAGGATAGAAACCATAGGTGTGGTTCATTCCATCTACAAAACAAGAGAAGAGGCGCCAAGGCAGAGGGGAGAAGCATTATTAGAAATAGAGATACTGGATGAATATAAGGCTGGACTTATTGATATAGAGAGCTTTTCACATCTTCATATATTTTATCTCCTCCATAAATCTGAAGGATTTTCATTATCTATCACTACTCCATGGGATACAGAAGAACACGGCCTTTTTGCTACACGGTCACCTAATCGACCAACCCCTCTTGGCTACGCGGTTGTTGAACTGGTCGAAAGAAAAGGTAACATCCTGAGAGTAAAGGGAATAGATGCAATCGAAGGCACACCTGTCATAGATATAAAACCATATATACCTGGAATTGACGCAAAACCACTTGCCTATGACGGGTGGCTTGGGAAAAGAAAAATCCCATTCACCCCAAAGGTTTATGAATACAGAACAGAAACAGAATGGAAAGATGGAAAAGAGGGGATTTTAAGAGCAACCCAAAAACATGATGTACAAATTGGATGTCCACCAGAGTTTGGCGGTAAACCTGTGTACTGGTCACCTGAACATCTGCTTGTTGCCTCCGTTGAGATATGCATAATGACTACATTTCTTGACCTTCTTGCAAGAAACAGTTGCAAAATCTCTTCTTATAAAAGCAAAACAGTGGGAAAAGCACAACTGGTAAGTGGTAAATTCAAATTCAAAACCATTGAGGTAAAACCTGTGGTCATAATCAATGACAGTGAGGAGAAAGATAAGATAAGTGAGCTTTTATATAAATCAGCAGAAAGGTGTATGATTTCAAACACACTAAATATCAAGGTTGAGATAAAACCAGAAATAAAGAGAAAATAGTGGGAAAAGTAGAAACTCAGGAAAGAGGTACTTATGAAAAAAATCCTTATTCTTAATTTTTTGTTTCTTTTCACTTTATCACAAAATAGTTCAAGTCAGACTGATAACAGATCGAACATAACTATAGAAACACACCATGTTGTTATTGAAACAGTCGACGGAGAGCTTATTGTAACAGATGCAATGCTTATAAATATTCATAGCGTAGAACAATCAGATGAGCTAATCAGCTTCTCTGTTCCAGGAGGATACAAGCATTTTGAAGTACTAAGCGGGTTAAATGAGGACTCTCTGCTTAAAGAAGAAGATAGGGTTCTTGACACAAGAAAGGTCCAGGAAGGAAAATGTCCTGTTGCATTTAGGTACAAACTCCGTATCAAAGGAGACACATATCATTTACCTCTCGATATATATTATGATACTGAGGTTTTCTACTTTCTTGTTAAAAGTTTGGAACTAAGTGTCGAAAGCGAGCATCTGATTGATGAAGGATTACTGGATATGGGCGAGAGAAAATATTATGCACTTTCTGGAGAGGAACTTAAAAAAGGAGAGAGAATCTATATCACTATTAATGGATTAGGTAAACAGGACAGAAGAAGGAAAGTACTTGTTGTTTCAGTCCCACTTTTAATAATCATTATCATAATCTCTGTTTTTATATTCAAAAAAGGTAAGGGTGAAAAGGAGAGTTCAACACCTTCTGATACCCTCATAGAAGAGAAAAACTCTCTCATATCTACTCTTGCTAACCTTGATGAAGAATTTGAAAATGGTGAGATAGATGAGAGTACCTACATGGAACTAAGAAAAGAATACAAGGAAAAACTAAAGAAAATCATTCTAAAAATCGAGAATGGCTAAGTTCCATAGACTGGTAATTGCTCTCTAAGCAGTTGATAGAGTTTTACATCCTTGGATTTGTTTTCATTAACTATTTGGAGACCTATGCTCAATTCCCCGAATGTCAGCTCTTTTTTAATAGCTTCCCATAGTTCTTGACCTTGTATCTTCTCTGCTGTTCGTATTCTTTCTATAGTCTGATTCAGTTCACTGGTTATAGCAGTCTCTTCTTCAGTAGTAAGTTTAACTGCGCCCTCCTGTTCTCCTTCTTTTACAGATTTTTCAAACAGCAGCATTCGTTTTCTGTGAGCAGCTAACCTTTCCTTCAGCAAGTCCAATAATGCTATACCCCCATTAGCTGCAATTGTCTTACTCATAGTAGTAGCCATCTGTTCCCTTATCACTTCCCATAATTTTTGCCCTTGCAAAGCACCTTTTAACCGTGCCATTGCCAGAGATACTGAAAGGATGGCATTCATTCCCAGATTACCTTTTCTCTGCATAACCATTATCTCCTCATCCTTTGATGCATCAGGTGATAATGTTCCTCTCTCTATGGCTAATTTCTTTTCGAGCTCAAGTAAAGTTCTATCCAATTCAACCACTTCACCAAGCTCGGTAATCTTCGTATTAATAAAGGCTTTAGAAATAATATTTCTGACATTATCCACTGCATTGAGACACCCTTTTCCTCTGTAGCGCTTTGTCCTTCGCCAGAGCTCGGAAAGCTCTTTATCTTTCTTCGAACCGATAGTTTTATCATCAATGTCTTTCTTGAACCTGTACGTTTTATCAATTCTTTGAAGTACAAATAGATCTGGAAATTTTTTTGCAACAGGAGAATTAGCGGGAATGATACTATCAATAAGATGGATTGCCTCATCTGTTCCAGCAGATGTTCCAAGTGGAGTAGCCGCTTCAAAAGTGAGAAGTTTGCAGTAATCTCCGCTTCTTCCTATTCCAGCCTTCACTTCAACGGCAACGGTGGGGATACCTGTGTTTGTTGAAGCTTCACGGGCAATAATTTCAGTTATAGTAAGATTATCTGTAAAGTCCCCAGCTGCTGCTGCTTCACTGGGAGTAACTGCTTCTATTCTTTCCTTGGCAAGCTTTTGATGAATTTCTCTCATTACTTTTATAACCGATTCATACTTATACAATCTTTCGGAGTTAGAACCACCCCCTGCCTTCAACCCGAGAGAATTTGCAGCAAGAGCAACCTGACCCTCAAAATCCTCAAGTGGTGATTTAGACCGGTGGGAAACTATGATCTCAAGATTCTTTCCTATTGCTGTGAGCAGAGCAAGTACTCCTTCAGTAACAGTTCCAATTTGATTGAGCTTAATCAGAGCCGTATTAATTAAATCTTTGTTCGCCTTCTCCTCTATGGATGAATCCTTTGTTGTAATGTTATCATCACCAACAATATGAATCTTATCCCCAAGTTTTTCCATAATAAGTTTCCATCCCTCATCATCATCTTCAGCAAAACCATCTTCAATCGAAACTATTGGTAAGTCGTCATCTTCTATAGCCTTCCTATATGTTTCAAAAAGTTCATCCCTTGATAGAACAGGGTGACTTTCATCCCTCCATGCCTCATATGTTCCTATTTCCTCCTTCACACCTGTTGATTTCCTGTATGCCTTTTCAAGTTCGCTTGCTGCTGGGTCTAGTGCCATAACCACATCCTTCCCGGGAATGTAACCACAATCCAAAATTGTTTGTTTCTGCATGCGCCATAATCTTTGCACAGGTAATACATCCCCCACTTCCTTTCTAATATAAGCAGCAATCCCACCCTCAGTTCCTATCCCTTTTACAGCACAACCTTCTGAATTCTCTATTATCTCTTTTAATCTGGTTTGAAGAGTAACAGTCATCTCCTGAGCTTCCTCATAATCCCTTGCACTCAAGGGAATAAACATACTCTCCTGAAGACTGATATTGCTTTCTGGAAACTCTTTTTCTGTATGACGTCCACCCATACCACAGTTTCGAAATTCCCACGGAACCCTGACTTCCCTCCTCCCTTTAAGTACTACTCTTTGCATCCTCGCATGAATCATCATTTCCTTAACCTGTTTAACCCTATCTTTCCATGTTTTTGCTCCATTTTTGATAAGGATTTCTGTTTTTTGTGTTACTTTTGCTGCAGCCGTTTCCCTTTCTTTGAACTCCCTGTATTTACCCGGGTCAGCGAACAGAAAATCAAGAAGACCGACAAGACCAAACCCTAAAAATAACCTGCCAACATAAACTGACAACCTAGCATCAAAAATCAGTCCTATAGATAAGAGAATAACCGCAATTGGCAGTGCAATAATAGCCAATTTCTGGCTTGCTGCGGGACCTGCTGCTGCTACAGCTAAATTGTAAGGTGCATCTGGATGATATTCTAAACCTGTCCTTGTTACACCTTTGAGTTTGCCAAAAGGAATCTTCACGAAAATTGCTAAATACCATAAAAATCTTTTGAATATTGGTTGTGCTATTTTTTTCTGAGCATCAGGAAGTAATGCGCTGTTTAATGCACTCAATCGTACTGCTGTTAGATAATGCCCCATTTCATGCAAAGCTATAGCCGTATGAAATGTTAAATACCAGAATACAAGAGAAATAATTGTTTCTTGAGAAACAAACATGAATTTCAATACCTCTGCTTTGTTCTGAACGAAACCTGGAATTGATAGAACGGAGGCTATAAATGCAACATGAAATGAAACCAAAATATGATTAGCTATTACCCAGCCCTTATTGAGGGCGACTCTTATCTTACAAACACCTTTTGATTTCCTTGTGTTAATCATTCTTCTCCCCTTCTTTTAATCTTTACTTTTCGGAAAGTTAACATAATTATTTCCATAACATAAGGATTGAGTAATGTCAAGGATTTTGAGACCCACCAGTTTCTTGACGAAAAATTGATTTTTCTTGACTTATTTTATATTTGTGATATTATGCAGTATCTAATTTACTGAATGGAGATATAATTGATAGAGGAATTCTGGGGAATAAAAGAAAAACCATTTTTAAACACGCCGGATTCAAGATTCCTTTTCCCTTCGGGTGAGTTCAATGAAGCCCTTGCCCGGCTACTTTATCATATCAAGGAGGTACGTGGAGGAATATCACTCATTACTGGAGAAATTGGCTGTGGAAAAACATTCCTCTCAGTGAGATTACTGGAATCACTTCCTGATGAAAAATATAAAAAGGCTCTTGTCATTAATCCCAAATTCTCGCAAACCCAGTTCCTGAGATCAATATTAAATAGGTTCGGAGAGAAAATAAATTACAGAACTAGATATGCCAACCTACTAAGATTGACAGATATACTTGAACAAAATATCAATAATGGCTTGGAAAATATCCTTATCATAGATGAAGCACAACTTCTTTCCACAACCTTAATAGAAGAAGTAAGATTACTCACAAACTATGAAAAGCCACAAAAGAAATTCCTGCAGATAGTTCTTTTTGCACAACCAGAGTTTGAAAAGAAGATAAGAAAGATCAAGCAGTTTAATCAAAGGATACAAGTCAGGTATCATCTTGAAGGAATAAGTAAGACTGAAACAAAGGAGTATATTATTCATCGGTTATTACAAGCTGGTTCAAATCAACCTGAAATCTTCTCTGAAGATGCATTCCTGGAGATCCATAAACTTAGCAATGGAGTCCCAAGAGTTGTAAACAATATCTGCGAGAACGCACTTTTCATTGCTTACAGCCTTGAGAAAAAAAACATCGATGTTGAACTGATTAAAGAGGTTGCAGAGGATTTAGGTGTAGAAGTTAAGGATGAAGAAAAAGATTAGTTTTAAGAAGATGCTCGATATCAATTCTGTAAAACCCAAAAAGTTGCAGAAGCAAAGAGCATCCTCAAGCAGTGTGGTAACCGAAAAAGAGATAAAAAAGAAGACTGAACAAGAAAATATTATAAAGCAGACTACTACTGATGAAGAAAAGGATAAGAAAAGAAAAGAATATAAGAAGGTTGTTCTATTTAGGCTTTCAGATGAATATTACGGAATTGACGTTTCAATGATCGATGAGATTATAGACGCAGAGATCCAGAATAAGATTGCTGGAATGCCTGATTTTATCAAGGGGGTTATATCAGTTCGTGGAGAATCAGTCCCTGTTTTATCTCTCTTCGAAGTATTTCATATTGATGACAGACCAGTTAAAGGTACCGAAACCATTCTTATTATAAGTGAAGACAATGAAACGTATGGAATACTAATCGATGAATTAAAAGGGGTGATAGACGTTGAACCATCCTTAATCTTCGATATTCCCGCTGTGTATGCAGAAGAACAGTTCTCTTACCTTAAATGTATGATTAAATATGGTACAGAAATTGCAGCACTTGTTGACACAGAACAATTAATGAAGAAATTTAAGTAGGATAAGGAGGAATTATGGGGAAAAAGAGAATAGGTTGGTATCTTGTAACAGTAAACCTAATATCCCTGATTGTTGCCATCCCGATGATTTTATTCTTTACAAACTCATTCGCAATAATCACAAAAGCAGAGATGATAAAGCTTTCTGTTATCGTTTTCTCCATTGGACTAATTCTGTCGATCATACATTTCTTCTCCCATTTCTTTCTTGCAAGAAATATTTTTGCCGGTGAAATGGGAAAAGAGGAAGTAACAAAAAGGTGGCTTTTTTTAATAAAAGTACCATATGTTTCATCTCTACACATTTTACTAAATCTTCTTTTTATTGAACTGGTTATAATTCTATTCACAATTGCTAAATATTCAACAAATTTAACTCTTTTGCTTTCAGTCATTTCAACAATAGTCGTAAGTTTATTCTTTTCATTCATAAGTCTCCTTCTCGTTGATTTATTCTCACAGCCACTTATGTTTGAACTTTCTCGACGGGGTTTTACATTAGAGAATGTTAAGAAATTACCCTTCACCTTTTCAATCAAACAGAAATTATCATTATCCTTTACGCTGATTTTTCTCTCTTCACTTTTAGTTGGAATGTATTTGGGAGAGAATTTAGTCGCAATTATTATCACCTTCATCTCAGTCTTTTCACTCGGTTCTCTCTCAGTCTACACCATTTTATACAGGATTCATTTAATGAAGAAAAATGCAGTTGACCTTTCAGAGGGAGATGCAGACCTTACAATGAGGTTACCTATTATTTCTCCTGATGAAATTGGAAATGCAAGTGAAGCATTCAACAGATTCATAAAAAGACTTGATGTTTTAATTGGTTCAGTCTTCTTTCTCACTGATGCAATAATAAAGGAGTCGGAAGCAATTGCATCGGCCAGTGAAGAAATGAATGCGTCAATAGAGGAAATTTCCTCAACAATAAATGAGGTTGCGCACGGAGCCCTGGAGCAATCTACAAAAAGCAACGAAATTTATAGGGAAATAGAAAAGCTCTCCTCTATAACAACAGGAATTACATCACAGATGAAAATGGCTGTAACATCAGCAAGGAAGGCTAATGAAGCGGCATCTACAGGAATGGATGCATCGTTAAGCACTCTTGAGAAAATGAACGAAATATATAATAGTTCACAAATATCATCTGTCACTGCAAAAAAACTCGAAGAAGATTCAGTTAAAACTGAAGAAATATTAAACCTTATTAATGATATCTCGGAACAAACAAATATACTGGCTCTAAATGCAGCAATTGAGGCTGCAAGGGTGGGAGAACATGGAAGAGGTTTTGCAGTTGTTGCTGAAGAGATAAGAAAACTCTCAATAGAATCTGCTAATTCCGTAGAGAAAGTATCACAGTTAATAGATGGCACTCGTGAAGGGATTAAAAAGGTTGTTGAAATGATAGAAGAGGAGGCAAAAAGAGCGGAAACAGGTAAAACCCTTGTTGATAAATCTGAAAAGGATTTCGAACAGATTTCGAAAACTGTAACCCTTGTAACCACTATGATAAATCAAGTAAATGAGTCAACAGCAGAACAAAATGACAGCACGAAACAACTTGTCACCACAGTTGAGAAAATCGCCTCGATTGCATCAGACACAGCCGAAAGTTCAGAGTCAGTCTCCGCATCTATAGAAGAACAGACAGCTTCCACAGAAGAGATGAGTGCAAGCATTCAATCACTTGCTCAAAAGGTTAAGGATTTTGTTAATAGTCTTTCTCAATTTAGAGTTTCAAAGACCTCGGATTCTTTTAAAGATATCTTATAAAACATCTTATACATAAGAAGATTTGACAAATGCAAAAAAGTCTCTGTTGTGATTCTTTTTGTGATCACTGTATTATAAAAGTAGAAAAAAACTATGTCTAATCATAATGAATGGTAAGAATCAGATTCTTATCTGTAAGATTTGCGACTACTCTGTTGGTTTTGAAGTTAAGTTCGTTAATCAAATTATACAAACAGGTCATGCTAAAGTAAGTGCAAAATCAGGGATGATTGTCATTCGCGACAAAAAACTTCCTTATATTAATATCTTTCACCTCTTTAGATGTAAGGAAAGCAATTCAAAACTTTCTCTCATCCTTAATTATAAAAAACGACTATTTGGGATTTCCGTCTCAGAAATAGAAGGTATTATCTCAATTGAATCAGACACAGACATACATTCGGTGGATGGATTGAAGGATTTTGTCATGAATGACTACGCAAAAAAAGTAATAATACATAATGAAACACCTATTATAGTAATAGACATCAAAAAAGTAATAGATAAAGATATGAGAAAGATTGGTTAGTAGTAGTAAGTAAAAGAATGAAGAATCACTAAAAGTTGATTTCTGCGGCTAAAACAGGCTTTATGGAAAAAGAAAGAAAACCACCAATCGTCTACTCTTTAGCTGGAACTCTTCTTGGTGCTGGATATTTCCCTCTTGCACCAGCAACTATTGCTTCATTTATTGTATGTGTGATTATCTGGTTTTTATTAAGTTCCTCTCTATTATCATATTTTATAACACTGCTTATTGTTTTTGTTCTCTCTATTTTAATTTCCTCGAAATTAGAAACCTTCTGGGAAACTGATGACAGAAAAATAGTAATTGATGAAGTTGTTGGGATGCTTATAACCCTTTTCGCAATTCCCCAAAAGTTTCTCTTCTTCTTGATTGGGTTTCTTCTTTTTAGATTCTTTGATATTGTAAAACCTTATCCAATTAATCAGTCTCAGAAACTGAATAAGGGATGGGGTGTTGTAATAGATGATGTAATCGCAGGAATGTATTCAAGCATTATCCTCTGGATTTTTATTTTTCTCTATCATCTAATCAAGAAAATATAACCACAGAGCACACAGAGTGGGGATCGGAGTAAACAAGAAATTTATAAACATAATACTCATATTATTTTTTTTATGCGCACTCTGTAGCTAAAGGAGCGAAGGTAATTGAAGGCTGAAATAATCATAGTGGGTAATGAAATACTTTCTGGATATATTGTAGACACAAACTCCGCTTTCCTTTCCTCTGAACTTCTAAAACTCGGTATTGAAGTAATAAGAAAAACTGTCATTCCTGATAAGAAGAGCGAGATACTAACATCACTTCAGGAGGGAATTGAGAGAGCAGATATAATTATTCTTACAGGAGGTCTGGGTCCAACACATGACGATATAACAAAAAATTCCGTAGCTTCCTTTCTTAAGAGAAGACTCGTTTTAAACGACAAAGTACTTACGAAAGTAAAGGAGCATTTTAAGAAAAAAGACGCAGAAATGCCGCAGGTTAACACCTCCCAGGCACTTATTCCACAAGGCACAATATTACTTGATAACCCTGTAGGAACTGCTCCAGGACTACTTTTTGAGGAAGAAGAAAACATCATTATACTTCTCCCAGGAGTACCGACTGAAATGAAGGAAATCTTTACCACAGCTGTTCAACCTTACCTTGCTAAACAGAGTGCAGGAAAGATCATCCTCACAAAAACCATCAATACAACAGGAATCTCTGAGTCTGCGCTTTATGAAAAATTAAGAGATATATTAAAGACTGAGAACATCGCCTTTCTCCCATTCTTTGCAGGTGTGAAAATAAGGGCAACTGTTGAATCCAAGACATTAAAAGGTGCTCAAAATAAGCTTTCCAGAATTACAGATTCCTTAATTGATAAGATTGACGACTTTTTTTACGGAAGCGATGATGAAACCCTCGAAAGAGTTATCGGAATACTTCTATCAATGAGGAGAAGAACATTATCAGTTGCAGAATCCTGTACAGCCGGTCTTTTTATGAAAAGAATAACAGATGTCCCAGGAAGTTCTCACTACTTCCTGGGAGGTGTGGTCTCGTACTCCGATGATGTAAAGAAAAAGATACTGAAAGTAAGTTCAAAAATCTTAAAGCAAAAGGGAGCCGTTAGTAGCGAAGTTGCCAAGGAGATGGCAGAAGGTGTTAGAAATCTACTAAAAGCGGATTATGGGGTCTCTATTACCGGCATAGCAGGACCCACTGGAGATACAGAGAAAAAACCTATCGGTCTTGTTTACATAGGTGTATCAGATCAAAAGAAGACTTACTCAAAGGAATTTCATTTCACAGGGACAAGGGATATCATAAGAGCACAAGCTGTTCAGGCTGCACTCGACCTCCTGCGACGAAGACTACTGGGCATATAGAGTAGGAAGATTGAGTTTGCATAGTAGGTAGTATGGAGTAAGTAGTAGGTAGAAGGATAAAAGAATACACCAGAATCAAGAATGGTAAAAAAACATAAATACAGAGGATATAGGGATTTAAAGGTGTATCAGCTTGCTTATAAATTAGCAATGGAAATTTTTGAAGTAACGAAACAATTTCCAATTGAAGAAAGGTTTTCTTTGACAGATCAGATTAGACGTTCATCACGTTCAGTGGCTACCAATATTGCTGAAGCATGGAAGAAAAGAATATACAAAAAGGCATTTATCAGTAAACTTATTGATACTTATGGTGAAGAAGGAGAAACAGAAGTTTGGCTTGATATGTCCTTTGACGCTGGTTATTTGGAGAAAGAAAAACATCAGTACTTCTTTAATAAATACTAAGAAGTGAGTAAAATGCTTTACAGCATGATTAACCAACCAGAGAAATTCTGTTCCTGATTTTCTCCTTACTCTTTACTACCTACTGCTTACTGGGGAGGAGAAAAGCATATGAGAATTTATTATAGGGGAGGAGATGCGGTCATTCATTGCTATTGAGGTTCCGGAGAATATTCAGAAAGAAGTTTTTTCCTTAAAGAATAACATTTCATCCGATTATGCAAAGATTCGATGGGTGAAGGAGGAAAATATCCATTTAACTATGATCTTTCTCGGTGAAATTGCTAAGGATGTTATTAAACAGGTAAAGGACAGGATGCAGGTGGTTTCAAAAAGACACAAAGTTTTCAATATGGCTCTTCAGGGAAGTGGTGCTTTTCCAAACTTAAAGAGGCCCCGCGTAATATGGGTGGGTGTACCATCTAACTCAGAACAACCTATTATTAATCTTGCAAAAGACTTAACAATCGCACTTGATTTCTTAAAGCTTGATGATAAAAGGACTTTTAAACCGCACATAACATTCGGAAGGATAAGATCTGTTTATAACCTGGATGCACTACAACGTGGAATTGAATCAATCTCAATTAATACAAAAGAATTTACTGTTAAAGAGATAACCCTTTTAAAAAGTACCTTAAAACCTGATGGGGCTGTCTATAATCCAATTTCAAAATTCCCTCTGCAGCCAAATGGCTGGTAGGTAGTAAAGAGTAAGCAGTAAGGAAAAAAACAGAAGGCAGCAGAATACAAACATACAGGTTAAGGCAATAATAATAGCTACTTAGTCAAACTACTCCATCAATTAACAAAGCCTTTGCGTGGTTTACAAATTCCCCATAGGTATTCCCACAAACTTTTTTTAAGTTTTTTCATTTTTTACTTGACAAATAACAGTTTTAATGTTATAATAATTACAAATGAATAAAGATTACAAACAAAGACATGAGAAGGTCATTAATCAATTAAAAGAAGCTAACGTGACTTTGACACCACAGAGGTTAGCAGTAATTGATTATCTTGAGAAACACAGGTGCCATCCATCAGTTGATGAAATCTATTGTGCCATTAAGAAGAAATATCCTTCCATGTCTCCTGCAACTGTCTACTCAACTCTGCAGTTGCTAAGTGAAGTGGGAGTAGTTCAGGAATTGTATATAAGGGGAGATAAAGCATGTTTCGACCACATTCCAGAACCACACCATCATCTTCTCTGTCGTGAGTGTGGAAGGATTCTTGATGTTGAAATCAGTTGTCCAATAGCCGATAAGGAAAAACTAAAGGGACATAAGGTGGAAAAAGTAAAGGCGTATCTATATGGAGTGTGCTCAGATTGTTTGAAAAAGAAAAAAGATACCAAAGATAACCAGCGAAAACAGATGCGTAAAGAAGAGAAATAAAATGGAAAATACGGAGAATGGGAGGTGTAGTAAATGGAAAGATTAGAAATGTTTTGTTATCAATGTTCACAGACTGCAAAGGGCACTGGATGCACTATCAAAGGTGTATGTGGCAAAGAACCCACAGTAGCTCGGCTTCAGGACAATCTGATTTACACAATAAAGGGGATGAGTGCATATCTCTACCACGCAAGAGAACTTGGGTATAAGGATTCTGAGATAGATGGATTTTTGGAAGAGGCTTTCTATACAACATTTACACAGGTAAACTTTGATGCAGAAAGCCTTGTCAAGTTTGCCGTTAGGGCTGGTGAGATGAACCTGAGGACAATGAGACTCTTGAAGAAGGCTCATATTAAAACATACGGTGAGCCAGAACCTACGAAGGTCCAGACAGGAACAGTAAAAGGGCATGGGATTATTATTACAGGACATGGACTGAAAGCGCTCGAGGAACTGCTTAAACAAACCGAGGGGACAGGAATAAATGTCTATACTCATTCGGAAATGCTGCCTGCACATGGTTATCCAGGCTTGAGAAAGTACAAACATTTGGCTGGTAATCTTGGAAAAGCATGGTTTGACCAGAAAAAACTGTTTACAGAATTTCCTGGAGCAATTCTTGCAACATCTAACTGTGCCCTTATCCCAAAGGAAGAATACAGAGATAGAATGTTCACAGCTGGTCCTGTAAGATTACCCGGTGTGAAACACATTGATGGTTACGACTTCACTCCTGTCATTGAAATGGCAAAATCGTTAGCTGAGATCGAAGAGAAGTCCGGTGATATTACTCTGACAACGGGATTCTCCAAATCAGTGGTTCTTTCCTTAGTAGACAAGATCAAAGAGTTAGTGGAAAATGGGAAAATCAAACACTTCTTCCTTGTAGGGGGATGTGATTCTCCTAATAAGAAAGCAGAATATTACAGGGAATTTGTTAAACTCCTACCTGAAGATACTATTGTCCTTACACTTGCATGTGGAAAATTTAGATTCAATGATTTAGAATTGGGTGATATAGAAGGTGTTCCCAGACTTATAGATCTGGGACAGTGTAATGATGCAATAGTCGCAGTTGAAATTGCCTCCGCACTTGCTGAACTCTTCGGAGTTGGAGTAAATGAACTCCCACTAACCTTGATCTTGAGCTGGATGGAGCAGAAAGCTGTTGCCATACTCTGGAGCCTTCTTGCCCTCGGTATAAAAGGTATCTATCTTGGTCCCATACTCCCTGCCTGGGTAAACGAAGACATTTTGAAGGTACTTATAGATAACTATGATATAAAACTTATAGACAGCCCAGAAGAGGATATAAAAAACATTCTAAAGGAAGGATGAAGTCAATTATTTAACTGTTCTTGATTTAACTAAAAAGGAGGTAATGATGGAGTTAAAGGGAAGTAGAACTGAGAAGAACCTCTTGGCTGCTTTTGCTGGAGAATCGCAAGCAAGGAACCGATATACCTATTTTGCCAGTAAGGCAAGAAAAGAGGGATACGAACAGATAGCTGCTATATTTCTGGAGACTGCTGATAACGAGAAAGAACATGCAGAACGGGAGTTCAAATATCTGCAAGGTGGAGAAGTAGAAGTTACTGCTTCATTTCCTGCAGGTGTAATTGGAGATACAAAAGCCAATCTTAAAGCAGCAGCAGCTGGTGAGTATTACGAGTGGACTCAAATGTATCCTGAATTTGCAAAAATCGCAAAAGAAGAAGGATTTGTTGAAATTTCTTGTGCCTTCAAGTCTATCGCAGAAGCTGAAAAAGCGCATGAAGCAAGATACTTAGCACTTCTCAAGAATATTGAGGAAGCTAAAGTATTTAAGAGAGACAAAGTTGTTAAGTGGAGATGTCGGAATTGCGGGTACATACATGAAGGAGATGAGGCGCCAAAGGAATGTCCTGCTTGTGCTCATCCTCAAAGCTATTATGAATTGTTTTGTGAACCTTATTAGAGATTGAAACACGAATTAGTAACCATCAATAAATATTACCAGTAAAACTAAGGAGGAAAAATGAAGGAAAAGATTGAAGCTGCTTTGGAGAAAATACGGCCCTCACTTCAGGCTGATGGAGGAAATGTTGAATTAGTGGAAGTTACTGAAGATGGAGTAGTGAAGGTAAAATTAACCGGTGCCTGCGGTGGTTGTCCGATGAGTCAGATGACATTAAAAGCTGGCATAGAGAGGGTGTTAAAAGAGGAAGTTCCTGAGGTAAAAGAGGTTGTTTCTGTATAAATCAATGTACAGGGAGGGGTAATGATAAAAAAGAAAATGCAGAAACCACTAAAAAATCAGGCAGCGGAACTAGTTATGAACGGAAAGTTTACACAAGCACTTGAGATTTACGAGAAGGTAAAGGAGACAGATAATGATGAGCCTGGGGTCTACAACCTGATGGGGGATGTGTATCTAAAAATGAGAGAGACAGACAATGCTATCTCCCAGTTCAAGCAAGCACTGGAGCTGTACAAAAAAGTCCAGTACTATCCAAATGCTATAGCAGTCTGCAAAAAGATTCTAAGGACAGACAAGGATCAAGCAGAAGTGTATAATGAGCTTGCTGATCTCTATGATGAGCGAGGTTTCATTGGAGAAGCGGTTATCAACTATCTTGAATACGCCAGAAAGATGCGAGCAGCAGGGGATATAAAGAAAGAGATAGAAATATATAAGAAAGTTAGAGAACTCGTTCCATTTAGAACTGATATTAGAGAGAAACTTGTCGACCTTTACATAGCAGAGGGTGAGAAGGACGCAGCCATAGAGGAATTAGAGAGAATAGAGCAATTACTCATACAACAGGACAAACAAGCAAAATTATCTGACATTGAAGAGAGACTCAAAGCCGTACGAACCATCAAGATATCAATTCCGAAAGTAGTAGAGGAAGAAGAACTGACCAAAGAAAAGGCTAAGATCATCAGTGGTTACTCAATGGATGATCTTATCGGAGAAGATTATAGTACTGAAAGGAGAAAAGGGAAGAAGGAAAGGGACCCTTCTGATAGTCTGTTTGATAAGGAGGACTGATATGTTAAAGGTAAAAATGAAGAAAGCTATAAACAAACAACTAAACGCGGAGCTATATTCTTCATATCTATACCTCTCTATGTCTGCTTACTTCGAATCTGTCAACCTGAAAGGCTTCGCAAACTGGATGAATGTTCAAGCACAGGAAGAACTATCACATGCAATGAAGTTCTATAATTTTATCCTCGAGCGTGGAGGTAAGGTAATTCTATCGAATATTGATCCACCACAAACTGAATGGAATTCACCATTAGCAGCATTTGAACATGTATATAAACACGAGCAGAAGGTTACCAGTTTGATCAATAGTCTCGTTGACCTATCAATTTCAGAAGGTGACCACGCTACAAACAGTTTTCTACGCTGGTTTGTAACTGAGCAGGTTGAAGAGGAGGCTTCTGCCGATGAAGTTGTTGAAAAACTCAAACTCTCAGGCAAATCTGCAGGTGGGTTATTTATGATTGACCGTGAACTTGCTCAAAGAGTATTCGCTCCTCCAACTGCCCAGACGCAGGTGGAGGTTAATAAGACTTCGGGAATTTGGCAACAAGAGTTATCAGGTATAATGAATATTATACCAGGAGGTAAAAATGACAAAGAAACTACAAATCTATAAATGCGATATTTGTGGAAACATTATAGAGGTCCTTCATGAAGGTGTAGGAGAATTGGTCTGTTGTGGTCAGCCTATGAATCTCTTTGAAGAGAAAACACAAGAAGAAGGAAAAGAAAAACATTTGCCTGTGCTTGAAAAGACGGATAAAGGTATTACGGTTAAAGTCGGTTCTGTTACCCATCCGATGGAGGAGAAACACTATATAGAGTGGATTGAAGCGATAGCAAATGGAAAAGTCTACCGTCAGTTCCTCGAACCCGGAGATGCACCTGAAGCAATGTTTGATATAGAAGCTGACAACGTTAAAGTCCGAGAATACTGTAGCATTCATGGTTTGTGGACAACATAATACCCATAACATAGGGGAAGATTGAAGATGGACAATGAAGATATTGTCCCTGACGCAGAACTGGATTGTGTAGGATACTATTGTCCGATGCCGATTGCAATGACAAAAGAAGAAATTGATAAGCTCGAAGTGGGACAGGTGTTGAAGGTTGAGGCGGATGATCCTGCTGCAGAAGAAGATATTATGCGATGGGCAAAAAGGGTGGGTCAGGAGATTCTTAAATTTGAGAAGGTCGGCTCAGTGATGACCTTTTTTATAAAAAAGCAAAAGTGAGGATATAAAAATGAAAAAGATACTCTATGTTCAAACAAGCGGAATTGATACGCCTGAGAGATTGTATGCGCCTTTTATATTGGCAACGACAGCTGCTGCTATGGATGTTGAAGCTACAATCTACTTTGTGATAAAGGGGGTTATGGGTGTAAAAAACGGCGAGGCAGAGAAAATAAAGATGGGAAGTTTTCCTTCGTTAAAGGAAGTTATGGATCAGGCAATAAAAGCTGGTGTTAAGTTGTATGTATGTGAGCAGAGCACTCAACTACTTGAAATAGACAGAGGAGATTTCGTCCCTGGAACAAAAATAGTTGGGGCAACAACATTAAATGACCTTGCTCTCGAATCAGATGCAATCCTAAATTTTTAAGAAATGGAAAATATATATTTAGATTACGCAGCATGGTTGCCTGTTGACTCAAGGGTACTGAAATTTACAGAAGGATTTCTAAAAAATGGAACAGGAAACCCTTCTTCACTCTACTCTTTCGGATTAGCAGGGAAGAGGGTTATCGAAGAAGCGAGAGACAAAGTAGCGAAGCTTATAAACGCCGAGAGTGAGAATTGTATAGTTTTCACCAGCGGTGCAACAGAATCTAACAACCTTGGCATTAAGGGAATAGCATTAAGAAATATTAAAAAAGGTAAAAAACTCACAGCTAGCTCAATAGAACACATTTCTGTTCTCAGTCCAATGAAAGAGTTACAGAAAAATGGCTACGAATTTAGTACTATTCAAGTTGATTCAACAGGGGTTATAAATCTCGATGACCTCGAAAAAATTTTAAATAAAGAAACAGTCGTAAACTAGGTAAAGTAAGCAAATACTAAGAATGAAAAATACGA
>SDBS01000031.1_pt1 | contig 92692 bp, 87 predicted proteins | sample 2277091 | NCBI WGS metagenome assembly SDBS01 (sample SAMN10404972, study PRJNA504765) | marine sediment metagenome | isolation source: marine sediment core GS10_PC15, 163 cmbsf | place: Arctic Ocean: Southern Knipovich Ridge | collected 2010
GCTGGCCTTTTATACCCTCATTGTTCTTCCGGGCATCCTTCTCTCGGATCTGCTGTTCGGCGGGGCAAAGGCTGATTTTGAGGGTATCTCGAGGATCTTTCTTGCCGGGTCGGCTTACGCCTGTCTTTTTGTCTGTATCGGTTTCATACCTGGAATAACATACTCGTTCATCGCCGTGGCATACGTTTCGTCGATAATCATCGCGCTGGCGTACCGGGGTATTGCCACGGGTAAGGGGGAGGACGAGAAGAGCGTCGATCTGGTCGGGTCGTTCTCACGCCGGGAAGATTATTCCGCGAGGGAAAAGAAGGCGATGCTGATCGTCTTTATCCTCCTTTTCGGGATCTGTGCCGCTCTCTTCGCCGGAAACGGAGAGCTCGGTGTGTCAACCGACGCTCCCGATCATATCAGTTTCATCAAGAGAAGTCTTGGCGGTGGCGGGCTCCTTCCGGGAGATTCATTCTACATCGATGGGGATGGAACGACTTTCGATCCGCGTAAGGGACTCTGGCATCCGGCCGTATCCCTGTGGGCGTGGCTCGCTGACACGGAACCTCACATCCTGTGGACCATGATGCCTGCCTTCCTGGCATTTTTTGCTATCGTCGTGTTCTGGTTCTTTGCCGGAGAGCTTTCAGGTTCGATCCCTGTCAAGGCCCTCTCCGTTCTTTTCCTTTTTCTCTTTTTCAGAGGCGATGGATTTGCGTGGCTCACGAAACTCTCATACAGCCGGAATATCGCTCAGATCATATTCTGGGGAACGGCTGGCTTCCTGATCAGGTACATGAGGACTCAGAGGGCGAGGGATCTCGGACTGGCAGCCTTGACTGCGGCGACCGGTACAGCGATACATCTGTCATTTGCTCCCATCCTCGGGGTCTTCCTGCTCGGTCTTATGATCTACGTTTCGATACCACGACTGGGAGGGGAATGGATCGGCCGGTTCTGGAAAGCGGTTCCGCTCGTATCCGCTGCCGTCGCGCTTCCTCTCGCCGTAAGAGTGATAAATCTTCCGGACCTGCCCAATACGATACACACTCACATGCAGGGTATGATGGAGATCGGTGCGGGGCTGAGGATGACCGATCCGGTTGAACTGATAACGGGTATGGGTTTCCCGTTTCTCTTTGCTGTCCTCATGATCCCGCTGTTTCCTCTCCTTACATCGGGATACAAGCGGTCGCGCCTGGTGTGGCTTCTGTTCATCGTCCCCGCTTTCCTGGTTCTCAATCCACTCACGGCGACCCCTCTTGATATGGTGGCAGGTTACATGCACTATCGCCTCCTGTACGCCTCGCCGGCCATGGTCTATCTGGCCCTGATAGTCTTCGGTGCGGGACGCGGCGCTCTGACCGGAAGCTGGAGAGCCGGGAGCCGTGAAGGCAGCTGGAAGAAAAGAGCGCCGGTGCATCTGATCGGAGCCCTCGTATTCGTCTTCTTCGCCGCCGTATTTCTCCGACCGTCCGCGGCCTCCCTGCCTCGCAGGATGTCATCCGTGCTCGGGGACGGAACTTGCGGAGAAGAGAGAAGAGGGGAGGAACTGGCGGACTTCCTTTCGGTCCTTCCCCCAGGCTCGGTAATCGCAGCCGACCCGGGTGCAAGCTACTACATCTCCGCTTTTACGGATCACTTTGTAACGGTGATACTGGATCAGCACTGCTCACCGGCAGATACATCTGCACTCGTAAGGATCAGAAGATCCAGAGACATATTTTCTCCATATCTACCTGATTCGACCGTCATGGAATCTATCCTTGCAGGAGGCGCCGAATATCTGTTCATCGACGCAGGTCCTCCGTCAGTGGATGACTTCTTCGGCGTCAACTCACAGGAATCAGGGGTGCGAAGCCTGCTGAGAGCGGGATCGTACACATTTCTCAGGGAGATCCGTTCAAGAGGCACAAAGAGGCTTTTCGCAGTTGAGACCTCGCCGTCGAAGGATTCCGCGCGTGCGCTGAGTGAAGCAGACACATGTTCGGGTGATCTGAATATCCCGGTCGGGGAGATGATCCTCCTCGAGGGCTTCGCTATCGATGCAGCCTCGTATTCTCCGGGGGATACCGTGGTCATCACGCTGTGCTGGACAAGCATGGGAGAAGTTGATTTCGGGCTGCCGTTCTACTGGACGGTCAGGCTCGACACTGACTTCAGGAAGGGCCCCTTCTACAGGAGATGGTATGGCAAGCAGTACAGGCGGAGGGTAGAACGTAAAAGAGGGGAGTTCTACCGGTATACAGTCTCAGGCAGACTGACCGGCGACGGCAGGCAGCCTGACATGTGGAAGGCAGGCGCGAAGGTGCGTCAGGAGATCCGTGTCCGGATACCTGATGCTATGGCGGACGGGGATTATGAGGTAAAGGTCTCTGTGCAAAGATGGGCTTATGTTCCGAACAGACACATAAGGGATTATTTTCTCAATGAGGATTCATATACAGGATACGACGCAGGAACGGTCACCATCAGGAAATAGACTGGCGACATGAACGCTGACGGCCGCAGAAGAATAGCATTTGTATCAGGCGCCGCATATACCGGCGGCGCTGAGAAATATATTGAGCTTCTCGCCTGCGGGCTCGACAGGGAAAGGTACGAACCGGTCCTTGTCACATCGGGTTCGCCCGGCCTCGAGCCGTTACGAGCGGCCATGACGGACGCCGGCGTATCGAACGAGACCACGGGAGGAAAATCTCTTTCATCGGTAGGCGGAGCGAGTCTCTTTTCGGGTATCATGACTCGGTTGCGCCCCGATATAATCCACATCAACATGCCCGGACCCTTCGATTGCGGATACGGACTGCCCGCATCACTGGCAAGGCTGTCGGGTGTGAGGAGGATCATTACGACAGAGCATCTCCCGATGATCGGATCGTTCGCGAAAGCAAAGTTCCTCAGGTCGATACATATGACCCGCGTTTCAAGGGTCATCACTGTCAGTGAGGACAACAGATCCCATCTCATGAACATCCATGGGGTCCCCGCCGGAAAAATAAGGGTCGTATACAATGGTACTCCCGATCCGGGTTACAATGCCGCAGGGAGCAAAGTTTCTGACGCCCCGGTTAATCTGCTCGCAGCCGGGACGCTCGAGGAGAGAAAGGGTCACATGGTGCTCCTTTCGGCAATGGAGCGGCTTCCGGACCGGATCCATCTATCCATTGCCGGAGAGGGACCGCTCCGTGAAAGGCTTGAAGAGGCACTTGCTTCGGGAAAGTACGGAGAAAGAGTGTCCCTGCTCGGGCGGGTCGAGGACATGGCCGGGCTGATCGCGCGCTCTGACATTCTCGTCGTTCCATCCCTGATCGAAGCGACACCCTACGTAATCCTCGAGGCGATGGCAGCCGGCAGACCTGTGGTTGCATCTGCGATCTTCGGGATTCCGGAACAGGTCGAGGACGGTGTTACAGGTCTGCTCACAAGGCCGGGGGATGTGGATTCCCTCGCCGAAGCGGTGCTCCGGGTCTCAGAGGAACCCGGCCTGATCGGCAAGATGGGTGGAGCGGGAAGGGTGAGGTACGAGGAGCGCTTCACGCTCGAAAGATCTGTCGCGAAGACGGCAGAGGTCTACGAGGAGCTTTTCTGAATCCCGGCAAGGCTTTCGAACAACTCTATGTACTGATCGCCCTTCTCCCTGATGTCATGATTATTCCTCACATATTCCAGGGCCCGCGCGGACATCGCTTCTCTGCGCTCAGGATCCGCGATAATCGATCTTACCTCCGTGACGAGCCTCTCGAAGCTGCCCGCCGTAAATCCTGTGCCGTTATTCTCGATGAGGGAGTCCGGATCGATCTCTACCGTGAACACGGGAAGCCCGTTGCGCCAGGAGTGGAGGTAGGTGTTAGGGAAGCCTTCGAGTGACGAAGTGTTTACGTAGATGTATGCGCGGCGGTAATACTCATCGATATCGTTCGGATGTATAAAGCCTGCGAAGGTCAGGTTATCTATTGTCTCCGCTTCACGAACGACCTCGGCCGCATACGATTCCTCAAGCTTCAATCCGCCAAGCATCGTGAAGTCGGCTTCCGGGACCCGGCGGGCAAGTTCCAGCAGGAGTTCCGGTCTCTTTCGCCTGAGGAAGCTTCCGACCCAGAGTATCTCCGGTCTGTCTGCAGGGGACTTGTTGTACGCGTTGACAGGCCCTTCACCGAGCTCGATCCCGTTTCGTATCAGAACTGAATCAGTGTCGAAATTCGCGTTGAGAAGAGTCCGTTGTTTTTCCGTCTGCGCGATAATGGCGTCTGCTTTCCTGACCCCGTAACGGTACAGGTAAGGCATCGGCCAGGCGAGTCTCCCCATGCAGTCGGGATAACAGTTGTAGTCAATTCCGATAGAGAATGCAAAAGCCTTCCCCATCCTAGAAGCGAACCAGGCGAGCTGACCGGTATAGAAAGAGGTGGAACGCTGATTGTAGACGTCCGCATCCGCGATCTCCATGGCTCGCCTGATCCTGTGCATGTCAGGCAGGAATCTGAGCTTCCTGTTGCCCCTGAACGGAGCGAACGATTTGATCACTGTGATCCCCTCGTGGATCTCGACATCTGCCTGCCCGTAGTCCCCTACGATAAACGAGACATCGATACCTCTGCCTGTCATGCGCCTCGCGATCAGCACCTGCTGGGTCTCCGCTCCTCCGGCCCATTTATCGCCGTCAGAATTGAAATACCCGTACGCGGCAGGAGAGAAGAAACAGACCTTCATCGGGAGTCCTTTCTGCATCTGTCAGACGGGCGGGAAATCGTCCAGTTTACGAGCGATCGATACGTTGAGGAACGAATTGACCCACCAGTATATATCGTTTTTTGCAACCGAAGCCTGCAGTTTTTTCATCCGCATGCGGCGCTCACGGAGGTCCATACGCCATGCGTCGAAGATAGCTTCTGAGACCCCTTCGATATTGTACGGGTTGACAAGGATGGCGCCTTTTCTCATCTGCGGCGCGGCGCCGGCGAACTCGCTGAGGATCAGGACGCCCGACTGCTCGATATTGGAAGCGCAGTATTCCTTTGCGACGAGGTTCATGCCATCCTTGAGCGGAGTGATAAGGGCTATCTCGGCCGTTCTGTAATAACCGAGCAGTTCCGGCCGGCTGAGCGATCTGAAGATGTAATGGATCGGCACCCAGCCTGAGCGGGTGAACCTTCCGTTGATCTCGCCGACCATACGTTCGATCTCTATCTTGAGATCCTCGTATACGGGGATGTTGCGTCTGCTTGGCACTACGACCTGGACAAGGGTGATCTTCCTGTGAAGGTCCGGATGCTTTTCGAGGAAATTCTCGAAGGCTCTGAACCTGTATGGGATTCCCTTGGTGTAGTCGAGCCTGTCGACGCCGAGAACGATCTTTCCCCTGGGGATATCTTCGTGGATATACCAGGCAGCGTCGGCCACCTCACGCGATTCGGCCATATGTGAGAATTCGTCGTAGTCGATGCTTATCGGAAAGTAACCGATCCTTATAGATCTGCTACCGGATCTTGCGGTCAGTACCTGTCCCTTTCCCTCGATCGAGATGTCGTCGACGAATGTGCGCAGGCACTGAAGGAAATTTCTCCTGTCCCTGAGTGTCTGGAATCCGACGATGTCGTAAGCGAGCATCGAGTGGAGGATCTCGGTCCTCCAGGGAAGCTTGGCGAATATATCCAGGGGGGGGAAGGGAATGTGAAGGAAGAATCCGATGCTGGCCCGCGTACCCAGTTTTTTCAATTCGCTGCCTGTTGCGAGAAGGTGATAGTCATGGACCCAGATGAAATCCTCAGGCCCCGCGTTCTCGCTGATCACCCCTGCGAAACGGGCATTGATGTCGATGTATGCCTGCCAGTAGGAGGGATCGAAGTTGCAGTACGACTGGAGGTCGTGGAACAGTGGCCAGAGCACCTCGTTGGACAGGCCGATGTAGTACTGCTTCACATCCTCCTCTTCGAGATAGACCGGTTTCATGTCGAATCCGGCGCTTGTAGAGGCTGATGCTATCTGTTCGGATATATCGACCGTCCCCGCTATTCCGGGCCATCCGATCCAGGTGCCTCCGCGATCCCTGAGCACAGGGGCCATGGCAGTGACGAGCCCTCCCGAACCGGGTATAAGCTTCAAGGATCCGCCATCCCGCTCGAGGACGAAGGGGAGTCTGTTCGATGCGATTATCAGTTTCCGGCTGTTGTTCATCATTTTATTTTACCGCAACTTTCGATCCATCTCTCGAGGAACCAGATAAGCTCTTCGGGAGGTGTGAGCCATACATCCGCAGCCGTTTCCCTCAGGGCGGGACTGACCAGGATCCCCATGCCGCGGCCGGATATCGCCCGGAACGCATCCTCATCTGTCATGTCGTCACCGAGGTAGGCCGCGGTTCCAGCACTCTCGGACAGCAGTGTCTCTACTACGACGCCCTTATTCATGCCTGCGGGCCGCAGCTCGATCCCGCCGTTGAAAGTATGCAGTTCCATCTCCTTTCCGGCGCTTATTCCGCGCCACTTCGCACCGACGGTCTTTTCCAGACCGGCTGCCGATCTTTCATCGAGCCCCCTCCAGTGCAAGGCGACACATGCAGTCTTTATCTCGAGCCGGTCCTCGAATCCCGCGGCTGCTGCCCATCCAGCCGCTTTCTCGAGGACAGATGTGATATCGTCATCGAGTTCCGGCCCTGAGTAGCTGCCGTCAGCGCCGAGTCTTTCCCATCCGTGACAGCCCCATACCTCGATTCCCTTCTCCAGTCCGAGAAGAGGGAGAAGGTCCGATATGGAGCGGCCGCTTACGATCACGGTCCTGCAGTCGGTTGAGGCAATCGCCTCCATGAGCAGTTCCCTGATCCCGGGATACGGCACTGCCTCGCGCCGTTCGATATTGTACGGAGAGAGAGTACCGTCGTAATCGAGCATCAGCAGTCTTCCCTCGGGGCATCCGGGCTGCTCGAGGAAAGCCGTAATATCTGTTCCTGAAGTGAGTATCTTCATCAGCTGGAGGCGCCTCCCCCGGGCGCCGGACTATTAGGCCCAATCCGGGCGTTTTCTATTCGAGCTCTATCCTGTCACCGCGTCCGTGAAGCAGCGAGACCATGAGAGTGAGGTATTCGCGCAAGTGCCGGGTGAGGAGGAAGTTCTCGCGAACGAAGTTCCTTCCCTTTTCGCCCATTTTGTGGAGGAGAGCTCTGTGGAAGAGCAGGTATCTCGCGCGAAGGGCCGCTCCCTCGGGCGTGTTTACCAGGAATCCCGTCTGATGGTTTACGACCTGGATCCTTATTCCCCCGGTATCCCCGCCGATCACAGGTTTTCCCTTCCACATGGCCTCAGTGACCGTCAGGCCGAAACCCTCTTTCAACGATTTCTGAAGAATAATGTCGGAAGCACGCTGAATGGCGTTTATCGACCTGTGCGCGTCGGCGGGAAGGAGCATTATATGAATATCAGGATCGTCATTTGCCGCGGTCCGAACCTCGTCAAGAACGGAAAGTGCTTCGGGGTCATCGGCCGCTTCTCCGCCGGCAAGTATGAGCTGGAGTGTAGGGATAAATTTCTTTGTGAGCCTGTACGCCCGGATCACGCCGACCGGATCCTTGAATATGTCGAAACGGGAGACCTGGGTCATTACCGGCCGCTCAAGGTCGACACCCAGGCCTGATACGACCGATTCGACCTCTGACGGGTCAAGCTCGATGTTCTTCTCGCTGAGCGGGTCGATGCTCGGCGCGATCAGGTATTCGACATGAGGGAGGGGCTGGGCGAACGCGGCGAGTGAAAATACGCTGGCATCGTAACCTGAAACAAAGTTACGGAGGTATTTCCAGACAGGCCTGTACGGCTTGCTCGCGTCGATGTGGCAGCGCCATATCCACTTGCCTTTTCTGTCCGGACAGTAATCCAGGAGGGGGGCAGGTTGAGGATCATGGATGAATACTATATCGGCGTCCTCGAGTTTTGAGCGCAGATCTTCGGAATTACGGCGATTGGTCTCTTCGTAATTCGTAAGGAGTGATCTCGGGATTTCGACCTTGTTTCCCTGCAGAGCGTTATGGAATCCCTTCGTGCATTTGAAGAAATCGGCGTCTCCTTCGATCACTTCCCAGGAGACATCGATGCCGAGTTCCTTCTTCAGAGGAACAAGCTTGGCGAGGATCTCGGCTACCCCGCCGCCCTTGCGCGTCGAGTTGACATGAATGACCCTGGCGCCTTTCAGGGGCGTTACGAGCTGCCTCAGCTGGTCGATGACGTCCGGCCCGCAGATCCCGGAATACTTGTCCAGTGCCGACCCCATTACCGCTCCTTCCCGAAGTAGTCCTTGAATATGTCGCTGAGCTGCTGCCTCAGTTCGGGCAGGGTCGAGAAGAACGGGTCGACATTGGAGAGGATGTCGCACAGGTCGCGATACTTGTCCTCGAATCCGTACAGCCACGCCCTGAAATCGTCCAGATGGCCGAAAGTCCTCCTGCGCGCGTCAATAAAGTGGTAGAAGATGCTGCTTGATGTCATCTCCGGGACGACAGAGACAAGCTCGGCAGGGTCGACTATAGTCTTGCGTGCGCTGAACACCACTATCTGTGAAGTGATGAAATAGAACTGCTGATCTGTGCTGGCCCACAGGATGTGTTCGCTCTCGTCGAGCCGTTCCTCGATGATATCGAGCAGCTCCTGCTTCATCTCCTCGAAACGGTCGAAGGAGGTGGGATCGAGCATTCCGAGCCGTTCGGCAAGCACCTTGTCGTGCAGGGCGTGTCTCGACCATGCAGCGAAATCATTGTTGAATTCGGGATCGTCAAACCGCGGCCTGAGCTTTCCGGCCCAGAAATGATAAGCGATACTGCCCGGCACGACCGTCTCTATGTTGTCCCGCAGCTCCTTGAGGTTCTGCGCTTTCTGACCGGTGGCGATCGCCGCGAGTGCGCAATCCTTGATTTCAAACGGTTCGTGGGTTATCTTCTTTTTCGGCATCGTGTTATATGCCCCGTATCTGTTAATGGCCCGAAACGCTTCGTCATGTTACGGAAATTAAACGGTGGTGTCAATCGCTTGTATCACCGGAGCTTCGTGATTATAATGGCAATGTCACACTAAACGAGATCAAGGAGACAATGGAATGAAGGGAATCATACTCGCTGGCGGCCTGGGCACGAGGCTGCACCCGTTGACCAAGGTGACGAACAAGCATCTTCTCCCCGTTTACGACAAGCCGATGATTTACTACCCGATCCAGTCGATGATAAACGCCGGAATAAGAGATATCCTTCTCGTGACCGGCGGCAATAACGCGGGAGATTTTCTGAAGCTGCTCGGCAACGGTTCCGATTTCGGCCTGGAGCATATCAATTACACATATCAGGACGGTGAGGGCGGTATCGCGGAAGCTCTCGGGCTGGCGGAATATTTTGCCGGCAAGGACAGGATATGCGTGGTCCTAGGTGACAATATTATTGAGAAGAATTTCATCGCTGCAGCGGAGGCGTTCGGGAAACAGGAGAGCGGCGCCAGGATCATCCTGAAGGAGGTTCCCGATCCGGAGAGGTTCGGCGTACCGGTCCTTGAGGGAGAGAAGATCGTCAAGATCGAGGAAAAGCCCTCTGATCCGAAATCGAACTATGCGGTGACCGGGATATACATGTATGACAATACGGTCTTCGATATCATCTCTGAGTTGAAACCCTCTGACAGGGGAGAGCTCGAGATCACAGACGTGAACAACGCTTATATCGAGCGGGGTGATCTCGCCTGGGACGTGCTTGAAGGATGGTGGACCGACGCCGGCACATTCGAGTCGCTCATACGTGCCAACAGTCTTGTCGCCGAGACAGGGGCGAACAGGACAGACTGACCGTTCAGATGAACGTGGATGTGATGTAGTCCCTGAGAGCCTCCCGCCAGTCTCTCATGAGGTGAAGCCCGAGCAGGTCCAGGGCGTAGTTGCTCAGCGCTTCCATCCGCGGCCTCGGCGCCGGCAGATCGAACTTTCCGGAAGAGACAGGGACAAGTTCACACTTCCTGATCCCGGCGATCGAAAATATCTCCCTTGCGAGTCCGATGCGGTTGACGCAGCCCCTTCCGGCGCAGTTATAGCGGCCGTATTTTGCTTCCAGTTCGTTATTATTCAGAAACTCGAATATGGCACGGGAGAGGTCCACCGTATAAGTCGGAGAACCGAACGTGTCATCGACTACCTCCAGTCTGTCCCTTTCCCTGCCGAGCTCGATGATCTTCGCGACGAATTTCTTGTCCTCAGGGCCGCCTCCGAATATCCAGCATGTGTTGAAGATATAGAATCTCTTCAGGTGTTTTCGTACCGCCAGCTCTCCCTCGTATTTTGTGAGCCCGTATTTGTTGACCGGGTCGGGGGTGTCGTATTCGGTGTACGGCCCGGGCTTGTGTCCATTGTAGATCATTCCGGTGCTGATGTAGATCATCATCGCGCCGCAGTCGGCGCAGGCGGCGGCGACATTCTCCGTTCCGTCCGAGTTGATCCTGCGTGCCGTGACCGGATCGTTCTCGCATCTGTCCACGTCGGTCATCGAGGCGAGGTGGATAACGATGTCGGGGGAGTATGATGTAATGTCTTCTTTTATCGCTTCGGAGTCGGTGATATCGAATGCGGGCAGATCGGTTCCCCTGACGTCATACGCAGTACTGAAAAGGGGTACGAGAGCGCTTCCGAGCATACCGTCAGCGCCGGTAACGTAGATCTTCTTCAAAAAGCATCACCTGCCGCGCTCAGCCGTCGCTGCGCTCCCAGTCGTAAGGGATGTCATTGTCATGGGGATCGATCCTGAACTCGTCCGGATCATCGTAAGCGTACGGTTCGGTAACAGTGTTGATCACGATGGCCTCATCGCCGCCGACGCATTTGAATCCGTGACAGACACCGGGAGGGATCGTGATCCTTACCGGATTATGCGTTCCGGCGAAGAATACATTTATCTCGCCCTTTGTCGGTGATCCATCCCTTCTGTCGTACAGGACGATCTTCATCATGCCGTCGATGACAGTCATGTAATCGGTCTGGACCTTGTGCCAGTGCCAACCCTTGACGACACCGTAATAGCATGTGGTCATATAGACCTGTCCGAACTTCACGAAATCGTCGTCGTCCGAGCGAACCATCTCCATCAATCTTCCGCGTTCGTCCGCTATTATCTTCAGTTTCTTCGCGTTGACACCGTCTATCATAGATCACTCCTTCCAGGATGGCTCCATGACTGTAATCGCACGGGGCGCCTGTTGTCAAGGCGATGGGCGGGATGAGCGACCATCAGTTATTATACTCCGCAGGGCGGTATTTTCTCCATCGACGCAAAGAAGAGAAAGGATCGTGTCGTGAATATTCAGCGAGAGGAGGTTCTCCTCCCTGATGCTCATGTCGTCGAGCGGCCCGGCGATAAAGACGCTGTTCTTTCTGTGGCCCCCGGATATCTTCCTGTGCCGGGGATTAACGGTCACGAGAGGAAGGTGGACCGACCAGCTTGTGCCGAACTCGGGACGAAGTTCATAGAGGATGTCCGGATAGCGCTCGATATATTCTCCTTCGTAGACCTCTTCCCTGCGTTTCGCCCAGAGAAAGTAGGGGACTCCGTCATCATCCTTCGTGTCGAGCAGCAGATCGATTATCCTGCTTCTGACCTCTTCGTAGTCGAGCGAATCCGTGCGGCATCGCTCGGATGATATCTCGATTCCCCCGAAGGGATTGGTCCCTCCGAATGAGGATGCGGTGGCGAGATTGGCCGCGGGTTCGGTCATGAAATCGCTCTTTTTCAGCTTGCGGGTCCAGGGAAAGATATGCGCGAAACGATATGCGAGGTCCTCGAGATCGAGTCTGTGCAGCGTCTCCAGAACGGCGTTCTTTGTCCTGTCGAGAAGGTACCTCGGGCTGAGCAGCCTCGGTCCCTTGATCCTGCTCTCGAGGTAACCGGCATCGAGCAGGAGCTGGTTGAGGTTGAAGAGCATCGGCGGGCGCATGGCATGCCCATGATCGCTGATCAGCAGGAAAATGGCGTCATCTCCGGCCGCCTCGACAAGCCTGCCCACACATCGGTCTACGACCTCGTGAAAATCGGGAATGACGTCGCTGAATTCTCCTTCACCAGGCCAGGTCGGATCTTCCCTGTCGAAGAATCGCCAGAAGAAGTGAAATATCCTGTCGGTTGTCAGGAGTGTAAGAAAGGTGAGATCCCATTCCTTTGTTTCCATCAGTCTGGCAGTGAATTCGGTGATCGCCAGCGTCTCGGCCTTTGTCTTCTCATAGAAAGCGGCGAGTTCCTTCTTCTCCGGAAAGTCGATTATTCCTCCGAGAGGGGGCACTTCCAATCCGTCTGCGGCGCCCTCGGGAGTGACAGTCGTGCTGCCGGAGATAAAAACGGGGCCTGACGCCATGACGCCGTCGACCTCCCACGGGGGAAAGGCGAGAAGAGGGTTGACTATGATGACCTTTCTGCCCGCTTTGCTTGCCGCGTCCCAGAAGGTCCTGCCCTTGAAGGCTCCGGTATCCACGGAGAACTGTTTTGCGCCCTTCTTGAAGTAGTCGACCGATTCGAGTATGCCGTGCATGCTTGGATCGAGTCCTGTAAAGATGCTTATCCACGAGGGAATGGAGTCGGGGGGGAAGACGGCCTCGATCTCGCCTGCCCATCCTTTATCTGCAAGACTGGACGCAACGGGCATACGGTCCATCAGCGAGCTGACGACGAGCCAGTCCAGTCCGTCCAGGCCCACCACGACTACTTTTTTCATCGGAATCCTCTCGTGATCCTTATACCAGGTTTTCTCTCCATCGGGAGCAGCCTTTCCAGATACCGGCTGCAGTCTCCTCGATAGTGCCGTTTCCATCCACGACCGCCGCGCCGGTAAGCCTCGCGATCTCGAGATAGAAGGGGCGCCTGTCGGCGAGATACTCCGGCGGAGTGCCGTCGCTCTTTCTCGCTGATCCCGTTTCGGGATCTATGTCGATGACGACAAATGACGCGGGAACGGGAAACAGGGAAAGGAGAGCATGGGAACAGAGCGTTTCGAGTTCTCCCTGTTCGAGGGAGAAGTTAACCGCCATGTCCACAAGCGTATCGTATACGTATCTGTCGGAGATAAGCGCCCGGCGGGGATATCCGGCCTCGAGAAGCCTGGCGTGGACCTGGACGATGTATTCGCTCCATACCATGGTCTGCCAGAGAGCACGTTTAACGGGGCTTCGCATCCGCTCTCTTTTCGAGCGGGTAAAATCGGTGTATTCTTCCGTAGCTGCGCCGGGACGGGGATCGATACGTTTTCTTGCCATCGCGATGAGCGGGGCGGTGATCGCGGGTGACCACCTGTTCCATATAGTCGACGTTTCCACGCCCTGGTCCGCGAGACGTTCTGCAAGGATCTCCGCCTGTGTCGATTTGCCCGTTCCGTCCAGACCGCTCAGGACGAACATCCTGCCGGAACCGCCGGGTCGGAATACTCGTCTCAATTTTCCCCGCCTTCGGTGGAGAGTGATACGAGGCTCTCGAGATGTGGAGTGAGATATCTGTCGAACATCCTTTCCCATGAGAGTTTCGTGACCTTGGTACGCGTGTCAGTCTTGCCGTTCCTCAGTATTTTTATCTTATCCGGTATCTCCGCGACTCCAGAGAACCATTCCAGCCCGTCGCCCTCCTCGAGGACCTCCGGCAGAGCACCGAATCTGGTGGTCAGGACTGGAAGATTGCACGCGCAGGCCTCTATGACGGAGAGCGGGAATTCCAGTGCCCCTGTCCTGATCGAGACGGGGAAGAAATAGAGGTCCGCCGCCTGGTAGATCTCGTGGATATCATCTGTATATTCATCTATCACTATTATTCCCGCCTGCCTGAGATGATTGCGCCATACTGGTTCGACCTCACCCGCTTTAACCACTGGCTGGATGTCAGCTCCCCAGTCTCTGTACCTCAGAAGAGCCTGCAGGTTCCTGCTCTCCCTGACGTGTCCGACATGAAGGACCACAAACCTGTCGGCGGGGATCCCGTATCTTTCTCTCAACCGCAGCTTCGTCTCCCTGTCGACCGGCTTGAACAGTTCCGGATCGTATCCGGGCATTATAAAATCTGTATTGACCCTCAGCTCCTCGAGAGCAAGCCGCATCTCTCTGACGGGGGAGAGGACAAGTTCCGGGGCCGACCACAGGGATATCGCCCTGTGTGTCCTTCCGGTCTCGCGGGCCTGAAGCGCCACGACGACAACCGGTCTGCCCGACCTCCGCCTGAGCAGGACGCTCCTGAGCATCCCGAATCCTGTCAGGCCGGAAGCAGGGATATAGATCAGCAGATCGGGTTTCCAGTCGTTCAGGACACCGCTGAACTCACGTGAGAAGAGAGTCTTCCCCTTCAGCACCCGCCTGGTATCAAGGTCAGGATCGGGTTCGCCTCTCTCATGCAGCACGAGCAGATCGTGACGGGCCGACAGATACCGGCACATATGCATGAGGAAGACGAGCAGACCCTCTGCCGGCCTGATCGTTATCTCTTCGGAGATGACTGCGATTCTCATAACGTATTCCATTTAAAGCAAAAAGACTGCCGAACGCCGAATTATCACCTATTGCAGGTACCTGCCGCAATGAAAAAAGCTCTGATGGCCCTGCAGCGCTACAAATGAGGGGATTTATGGGGTAGAAAATAGTACCTGAACATGTTATACTCAGGGGACCTGATTCAGGGTGACATAGGTTTTACCGTAAGAGGCTTGTTCAATGAGTAAGATCCCCTTTTTTAATCTGAGTGAGCAGACGAACGCCATCAGGGCAGAAGTAGATCAGGTGATAAGCGGAATCATAGACAACACCGCTTTCGTCCTCGGTCCCGGCCTGGAAGGGTTCGAAGAGGCATTTGCCGCATTTTGCGGTTCAAAGTATTGCGCAGGGACGAGTTCGGGCACTTCAGCCCTTCACGCAGCGATGATAACCTTCGGCGTTGGTAAGGGTGATGAAGTCATAACGGTGGCAAACACCTTTATAGCCACTGTAGAAGCGATAGCGATGACAGGCGCAACGCCCGTCGTAGTGGATGTTCTCGAGGATACGGGCCTGATGGACCCCTCGAAGCTCGAAGGCGCCATTACGGACAGGACAAAGGTAATAATACCGGTTCATCTGTTCGGACAGTGCTGCGATATGGATACGATCAATGAGATCGCGGCCAAACACGGGATAAAGGTCCTTGAAGATGCCTGCCAGGCTCATGGCGCCAGGTACAAGGGCCGCCGTGCAGGCTCCCTAGGCGATGCCGCCGCTTTCTCGTTCTATCCGAGCAAGAACCTCGGATCGTTCGGTGAAGGAGGTGCGGTCACGACATCTGATGAAACGGTGGTCGCGACAGTAAAGGGACTGAGGCACCACGGACAGATCGTAAAGAACGAACATTCAGTGATCGGATATAATTACAGGCTGCACGCGATGCAGGCAGGAGTGCTGGGCGTCAAGCTGAAGCATCTCGACAGCTGGAACGACAAGCGCAGGCAACTCGCCGCGCGGTACCAGTCGAATCTCGAGGGCGCCGGCTACTGGATGGCGGCGACAGCTCCAGATTGCGAGTCTGTATACCACCTTTTCCCAATAGGTTGTAAAGACAAGGAAGCAGTAGGAAAGGCGCTGGGCGAAGCAGGGATCGGCTGGGGACAGCACTACCCGATACCGGTCCATCTTCAGCCCGCCTTTCTATATCTGGGATATTCGGAAGGAGATTTTCCCGTCGCGGAAAAGCTCATGCGGACAAGCCTCACACTTCCGATGTTTCCGGAACTGAAACTGGAACAGGTAGACGCTGTCTGCGAGGTGCTCAAGAGCATCCCGTCTGCCTGAGGAGGCTGAAAAGGAGGGGGTAATATAGGATAACGGTTAATGACATAAGAGACTGGGGTCTTCAGGCGGGACATTGCTGCTATGAGAAAGTATACTGCTGCCCTGGACAATTACAACAACGCCGAGCATTTCGGAACGGCGGAGCTGACCACCAAGACGAGTCATGCGATCTTCAGGCGTACCTGGATCGGCAGGTTCCTCAAGAGAACAACTGACATCGTGGCGTCTTTGGGGGTACTCGTACTCGGCTTCCCGTTTCTTCTCGCCATCGCTCTGTTGATCAAGTTGACCTCCAAGGGGCCTGTTTTCTATAAACAGGAACGGGTTGGAGAGGATGGGGAGGTCTTTGCCCTTTTCAAGTTCCGCACGATGAGGATCGACTGCGACGATTCCCTCCATAGAGAGTTCACCCGCAATTTCATCCAGGGGCGCCTGCCCGAACCTTCTCTTGACGCAGGAAAGAACGAGGTTTATAAACTGACAGACGATCCGCGGATCACCGCCGTAGGCGGATTCCTGCGGAAGACGAGCCTGGATGAGCTGCCCCAGTTTATCAATATCCTCAGGGGTGAGATGACGATAGTGGGGCCGAGACCGCCTCTGCCTTATGAGTACGAGTGCTACGACGAGTGGCACAAGTTAAGGCTGAAGGTCAGGCCGGGCCTCACTGGACTGTGGCAGGTCAGCGGACGCAGCACGGTGCCGTTTCACGAGATGGTGATGATGGACATCTACTATATCGAGAACTGGTCGATGCTGCTTGACCTGAAGATCATGTTCAAGACCGTGCCGGTGATGCTGGCCGGGACGGGTGGACGCTAACCAAAGCTGGAAGAATGGAGGCCACTTGCTAACAGTCGGAGTGATCGGTTGTGGATACTGGGGACCAAATCTTATTAGAAACTTCATCAATCTAAAGACAGCCGGTGTCAAGATATGCAGCGATATCGACAGCGGACGTCTCGATCACATGAAGCATCTATATCCGTCACTCGCCACCACGACGGACTACAGAGATTTATTGAAGGACGAGAGTATTGATGCGGTCGTTATTGCCACGCCGGTCTCTACTCATTACGCAATTGCGGCGGAAGCTCTCGAAGCTGGCAAACATGTCTTCTGCGAGAAACCGCTCACGCAGTCGGTCGAGGAGGGCGTCAAGCTTGTCGACCTCGCGGACGAAAAGGGCAGGACGTTGATGGTCGGGCACACCTTCATCTACACTGCCGCGGTGAACAAGCTCAAGGACCTGATAAACTCGGGAGAACTGGGCGATATCCTGTACATGTCGACAGCGAGGGTAAACCTCGGTCTGTTTCAGGAGGATATCAACGTCGTCTGGGACCTTGCTCCTCACGACGTTTCAATCATGAATTATGTGCTCGGAACAAGGCCGGTCGCGGTCTCCGCGGTAGGGCACTCGTACATCCAGCCCGATATCCAGGACGTAGCCTTTATCACGATGCGCTACCCTGGCTCGATCCTGACGAACCTGCACGTCTCGTGGCTCAACCCGAACAAGATAAGGTCGACGACTGTAGTAGGCAGCAAGAAGATGATCGTCTACGATGATATATCCAGCATTGAGAAGATCCGCATCTACGACAAGGGCGTGGATGTGATCCCTCACTACGACACGTTCGGCGAATTCCAGCTCTCGTACAGGTACGGGGATATCCATATCCCGAAGCTGAACGAAGCAGAGCCGCTCAAGATTGAGTGCCAGCATTTCATCGACTGTATCGAAGGCGCCGAGCCGCAGAGCAGCGGAAGGCACGGGCTGGAGGTACTGATAGTCCTCGACGCTATCGACAGGTCGATGAAACAGAACGGCGCTGAAATCGAGATCGAGTGGCCGGAGACCCTGGGGTAGGGGGACCATGGAAAACAGGAAAGACGACGCCAGGCTGGGGCGGGTGCGCCTCGGCCGCGGCTGTGAGATAGATCCTGAAGCGCTCGTAGGCTACCTCTCGCCGAGACGCGATGTCTCGGATGAACTCGTCATCGGCGAGGGCGCGAGGATAAGGAGCGGGAGCGTTGTGTACGCCGGCTCCACGATCGGTTCAGGCCTGGAGACGGGCCACAACGTGGTGATCAGGGAACAGAACGAGATCGGCGACGATTTCAATATCTGGAACAACTCGGTCATCGACTATGGCTGTACGATCGGCAATGGCGTCAAGATCCACTGCAACATCTACATCGCTCAGTTCACCGTGATCGAAGACGGCGTCTTCATGGCGCCCGGTGTCACTATCGCCAACGATATCCACCCCGGGTGTCCCGACTCCGGCGAGTGCATGAAGGGACCGGTCCTGAAGAAGGGCTGCCGGCTCGGTGTTAACGTCACGGTAGTTCCGTACGTGACGATAGGGGAGGGCACCCTCGTCGGGAGCGGCTCCGTCGTCACGAAGGACCTGCCGCCGGGTGTTCTGGCCTACGGAAACCCCGCACGGGTCCATGCCGAGCTGAAGGACCTCAAATGCAAGACCGGCAAGCGGGAGGCCCCATACCTGTAGGTATCGCAATATGACCCTGCCAGTTGATGGAACGAGAGTCTTCATGCTCGCTTCGACTCTCGTCATGGGAGGAGCGGAAAGGGTCTTCGAGTCCCTAGCCCTCGGACTGCCGGAGCTGGGTTACGTTCCTGAGGTTTTCTGCCTCCATGCTCCCGGACAGACAGGTGAGCGTCTTATCTCCGCCGGAGTGCCGGTAAGGCACGGACTCCTCGGTACGAGGTACGATCCCTTTTCAACGGTCAGGATATCCCGCATGTTTTCGGGGCACGGCGACGGCATCCTGCTGTCACTCGATCATCATGACTCTATTGCGATCGGCATGGGAGCGGCAAGACTCGCTGGTCTCAAGCGCAGGGTCCTGTCTCTGCACTCGACCGGTCTATGGGAGAAGGGGAGCAGCTTCACCAGGTTCGACCGCCTCTTTCTCGGCGGATTCGGGCGGATAGTGGCGCTGGCCGATATGCACAGGGACCATCTCGTCGATGTCGAGCGGATAGATCCCGGCAAGATAAGTGTGATTAACAACGGGGTCGATACTGACAGGTTCCACCCTGCCGATGAAATTGCGGGGAGTTCAGTGAGGAAAGAACTCGGGATCGATGCTGGCAGGTTCGTAGTCTCGATCGTTGCTGCCCTGAGGCCCGAGAAAAATCACGGGATGTTCCTCGAAGCCGCCGCTCTCCTGAAGGAGAGACGCGGCGAGAGATTTGTGTTTCTTGTCATCGGATCCGGCTCCGAGGAAGAGAAGTTGAAGGAAGCATCCGCACGGCTGAGGCTGGACGATTCGGTCAGGTTCCTCGGTGACAGGAACGATGTCGATATGCTCCTGAAGGATTCGGATGCGTCGGTGCTCTGTTCGTTCCCGGTGGTAGAGACATTCCCGCTCGCTGTACTCGAGGCTATGGCGACTGGAATCCCCGTCATATCGACGCGGGTCGGCTCGGTCCCCGAAATCATCGAAGACGGAGTCGATGGCATGATTATTGAGTGTGGCGACAGGGAAGGTCTTGCTTCAGCTATAGAAATTCTCGAGGCGGACGAAGAGCGAACCGCCGTGATGGGGGCCAGGGCAAGGGTAAAAGTGGAGGACAGGTATTCAGTGAAGGGTATGGTGGAGTCCTACGCCCGGCTGTTCGAGGAGATGAGATGATACCGGTCGACGCAGTACTTGCAGTGACATACAGATGCGATTCGCGATGCAACATGTGCAATATCTGGCAGCTCCCTCCCGGTAAGGAGATGGCTCCGGAAGATTACATGCGGATTCCCGTGACGCTCAAAGATGTAAACCTCACCGGAGGAGAACCTTTCCTCAGAGAGGACATCGTCGAGATCACCGGCAACATTAATGAACATTGCGGCGCCCCGAGGATCGTAATATCGACGAACGGGTTCCAGCACCGCAGGATCGTACATGCCGCTCCTTCCCTCATGAAGATAGGGAGGAAAGTAGGTATCGCCGTTTCACTCGACGGCATCGGTGAGATGCACGACAGGATCAGAGGGGTAGACGGAGGGTTCGACAAGGTAATAGAGACGCTCAAGCAGCTGGGAAAGCTCGGTTACAGGAACGTCCGCGTAGCTTTTACCGCGCAGAAAGAGAACGTCAAGCACCTCGGGGCGGTATACGACCTTTCGAGACAGTTCGGATTTCAGTTTACTTCTTCGGTCGTGCAGAATTCCGATTTTTACTTTTCGACCGACGAGAACCAGAAGGTGGAGCCCGGCAAACTCCGGGACGAGATGAGATATGTGATGCGGAAGGAACTGCTCAGCATCAGTCCGAAAAGATGGCTTAGATCGTACTTCTACTCGGGAGTGCTTCAGTACAATGATATGGGAAGCAGAGTGCTCGGTTGCCGGGCAGGGCGCGATTCGTTCTTTCTCGACCCCGAAGGCAATGTCTACCCATGCCTCACCCTCGAGAAAAAGATGGGCAACATCCTCGAGCATTCTTTCGAGGAGATCTGGCATGGCGAAGCAGCCGACGGATCTCGTAGGGCCGTCGATGTATGCAGCAGGCCCTGCTGGATGATCTGCACGGCCAGGACCTCGATGAAGAGGCGCCCCGACAGGGCGGCCGGATGGATAATGAAGAACTGGGGAAGACTCCTGACCGGCCGCGGTGTATCCGATCGATGAACCGGATCAAAGATGAATAACAGCCCCCTCAATATTGCGATGATAGGATCGAAGGGAATTCCTGCCCTCTTCGGCGGGATAGAGAAGCACGTCGAGGAGATCTCGATCAGGCTTGCGGCACGTGGTCATTCAGTGACAGTTTACGGGCGAACTCCCTTCAGCAGCAACGGCACCCGGCAGGGGGTCACTGTAAAAGTTGTTCCATCTGTCCCCACGAAGAATCTCGATACGGCATCGAATTCCATGCTCGCGAGTGTCGCGGCTTTCTTCGGCAACTATGACATCGTCCATTTTCACGGCATCGGCCCGTCGCTTTTCTGCTGGATCCCCATGCGGCCTGCTACGAAGACTGTCTGCACGATTCATGCTCTCGATTACAGGCAGAGCAAGTGGGGAGAAAGGGCGAAGAAGTTCCTGATGCTGGGTGAACGAAAGGCCGTCACAAAAGCAGATGCGGCTGTCGCTGTGTCGAAACTGATGGCTTCGCAACTGTCGGAAAAGTACGGCAGGGATGTAAGGTATATCCCGAACGGAGCGACGCCGGGGGAGAGCCCCCGGTTCAGGGAAGCGGCGGAACTGGGGCTCAAGCCGGGGGGCTACATCCTCAGTGTAGGCAGATTCATCGTCGAGCGCGGATTCGATACACTGATAGAGGCGTTCGATAGACTCGATGCCGATTTCAAACTGGTGATCGCCGGGGACGCGAGATTCGAAGAGGACTATGCAGCGCGGATAAAAGAGATGGCCGGAGACAGGGTGCTGCTTCCGGGATATGTGGCGGGGCGCAAGCTGGAGGAACTTTATGCCCATTGTGTCTTTTATGTTCTTCCTTCGCTGGTCGAGGGCCTGCCGATCTCATTGATCGAAGCAATGAGTCATTCTCGCCCGGTGGTTGTCAGCGATATCCCGGAGAATCTCGAAGTAGCAGGAGGTATCGCCGAATCGTTCAGAGCGGGCGATTCTGATGACCTGCTCAGGGCATTTGAAAGAATACTCGCGCTGAGACCCGAGGAACTCGCCGGTATGGGAGGGGCGGGCCGGAGAAAGGTCGAAGCGGAGTACGACTGGAACAAGATCACCGGTTCACTGGAGGACTTGTACAGGGAACTGCTGTCATAGCAATATATTAAGGGCACTTATGGCTTGCGGCAAGTACGCATCGAGCGGCAATATGTGTTGACACTGCGCTTCTCTTCTGATAGAGAAAATCGATATTCCGGGGTTACACGAACGGGGCGGGAGGTTGAAGATGAGAAGGAAAATCAGGCATTTCTACCCACTGACGGCAGCGGTCGCTTTCGTTATATTTATCTGTCTCATGGCCGGCTGCGCGGGTACGGGCAAAACGATCGGCTCGCCGGTCGAGCAGAGGGAGACAGTGCCGCCTCCTCCTCAGTCTGAGGAGCAGCTCGAGAAGCCGGCAGCGGATGAACCGTACGACCTCGAGAGCGAAATGCCTGAGGATGACTCTGTCAGGGAGGGCGACGCGGCGGAGGAAAGTATCGAACCGGTGAAGGCGGATACTTTCTCTGTAGAAGAGACGGTGGAGCCTCCTGCGCCGGTCACGGGGTATAAGCTCGGGTACAGGGTGCAGCTCGCTGCGTTCACCGAATCGGCAGGGGCGAGGGACCTGAAGAAAAAAGTCATGGCGGCCGCGGGGATCGCGGTTTATATAGACTACGAAGATGGACTGTATAAGGTCAGGGCGGGAGATTTCGCCACGCGCGCCGAGGCTTCAAAAGCCCGCACGAAACTGGCCGCCGACTATCCTGACTGCTGGATAGTCCGGACCACGGTCACAAAGGCAAAATAGCTCAAGAAGGAGAACGACACCGGATGCCTGAACTTCGCAAGAGTCCTATCATGGAACGCTGGGTGATCATCTCCACGGAGAGGGGAAAGAGGCCCCTTGATTTCAAGAGGGAGAAAAAGCCCATGGTGGGCGGTTTCTGTCCCTTCTGCACGGGCAATGAGGATAAGACTCCTCCCGAGGTCCTTGCATACAGGGATCCGCTCTCGACTCCGAACAGTCCCGGCTGGAAGGTGAGGGTAGTACCCAACAAGTTTCCCGCGCTTCAGATCGAAGGTGATCTCGACAAGCGCGGCGACGGTATCTACGACCTGATGCGAGGAGTAGGAGCCCACGAGGTTCTCATCGAGTCTCCCGATCACGCGAAGAATCTGCACCACCTTCCACAGGAACATATCGAGAGCATATTCTGGGCGCTGAGGGACCGGTGCATAGATCTGAAGAAGGATTCGCGTTTCAGATACATCCTGATCTTCAAGAACTGGGGTGAGGAAGCGGGAGCGTCACTTGAGCACTCTCACATGCAGATAATAGCGACTCCGATCATTCCGAAGAGAGCGATCGAGGAGCTTGAGGGCTCGAAATTCCACTATAAGCTGAAAGAGCGGTGCATCTTCTGCGACATCCTCAAGCAGGAGCAGAAGGAAGACACGCGGATAATCTACAGCAACGACTATTTCATCGCTATCGCACCTTACGCATCACGCTTTCCCTTCGAGACATGGATCCTTCCGTTGGAGCATATCTCCGCTTTCGAGAAGACTCCGACCGAATGGTTCCCCGCACTGGCTGATATAATGAAGACCGTCCTGACCCGTCTGGACGTTACACTCGACGAGCCCCCTTTCAACTTCATCATCCATTCCGCTCCCTGCAAGACCCCCGACCTGGACTACTATCACTGGCATATAGAGATCATGCCCAAGCTGACCAAGGTAGCCGGATTCGAATGGGGAAGCGGTTTCTATATCAATCCAACCCCGCCCGAATACGCTGCCGAAACGTTGAAAAATATCAACGTCGGCGGCGCGAATGACGATAATACTGATAAAGAGAAGGTTGAGGACAAGGAATGGCCTCAGAAAAAATCGTAGTAGCTGTAGTGACGACTGAGATAGTGCCCTACTCGAAGGTCGGCGGGCTGGCCGATGTCATGGGCGCCCTTCCCGACGAGCTCGAGAAGCTCGGAGCGGGCATCTCCGTGTTCACGCCGCTGTACGCTTCGATCGACCGCGCGAAGTACGGGATCGAGAAGGTCGGTGGCATCGATGGTCCCAGTGTCGATGTTGCCGGAACCGCGTATCCTTTTGCTATCTTTTCTGGGACGAAACCAGGCACGGGTATTGAGGTCTACTTCATCGACAACGATCATTTCTACGGTCGCGAGAATATCTATACGACCGTTGAGGGAGAGGGATTCGAGGACGAGGACGAGAGAACTATCTTCTTCAACCTCGCCGTTCTGGAGGCACTCAAGGCGCTCGATATGTCTCCAGATGTCATCCACTGCAACGATTTCCACTCGGGGCTGATCCCGGTCTACCTGGTGAGAGAGAAAGAAAAAAATTCTCACTTTCAGAATACAGGCACTGTGTTCAGCGTCCACAACCTTGCCTATCAGGGACTTTTCGAGCCCGATTTTATCGAGAAGGCAGGATTCGATCCCGAGATCTTCCAGCCGATGAGCCCATTCGAATTCTGGGGCAGGGTCAACGTGATGAAGATGGCTCTGATGTTCTCCGGAATGATCAGTACGGTCAGCAGGACGTATGCCGAGGAGATCGCCACAACGGACGAGTATGGTTACGGTCTCGAGGGAGTGCTCCGCTACAGGAAGAACGATCTCGTTGGGATCCTCAATGGAATAGACCCCGCTGCGTGGGATCCCGAGACGGATGAACTGATTCCCGCCAATTTCACCAGAAAAGACCTTGCAGGGAAAATGGAAAACAAAGCAGCGCTTCTCGAGGAATTCGGACTTCCGGCGGGTGAGGAGCCCGTGGTTGGAATAGTCTCGAGGCTCGTCGACCAGAAGGGCTTCGATATTCTGTCAGAGGCTATCGAGAATATCCTCGATATGGACATGAAGATCGTTATCCTCGGAACGGGTCAGCAGAAGTACCACGAGCTCTACACCGAGCTGGCGGAAAAGTATCCCGATAATCTCGGAGTCAGGCTCGAGTTCAACAACAGGCTTGCTCATCTCGTGGAGGCAGGGAGTGATTACTTCCTCATGCCCTCGCGGTACGAGCCGTGCGGCTTGAACCAGATGTACAGCTTCCGGTACGGGACGATGCCTGTTGTCAGGGCTACCGGCGGCCTGAAGGACACTGTGTCCGACCTCGATGCGAAGGGAAGCAAAGGTAACGGTTTCACATTCGGGCCGTATACGCCCGCTGCCCTGATCGAGGTCCTCAGGAAGGCTGCCGCTTTCTTCACGGACAGCAAGGCGGTCGAGAAGACACGCAAGCGGATAATGGCCGAGGACCACTCGTGGAAGAAATCCGCCAGGGAATATCTGGAGATGTACGGCAAGGCCCGGGGCCGGACCGGAATGAGGTTGACAACGCTGTAAACGGCTTATTATAATCAGTACTATGAAGGGAAGAGCGGGAATAGCTCAGCTGGTAGAGCGCAACCTTGCCAAGGTTGAGGTCGCGGGTTCGAACCCCGTTTCCCGCTCCATTTTTTTTGCGAGGCGGCATAGCCAAGTGGTCTAAGGCGACGGTCTGCAAAATCGTTATCACCGGTTCGAATCCGGTTGCCGCCTCCACTCATTCCTCCTGATTTTTCCTGAATCTGAGAATCTCCAGAACAGTTTGTTTTGAACGCTGAGTGGTTTCGGGCGTAGTATACTTCAGATACGTTCCGACAGACGATCTGCTTCCGTTTTCCGATACGAAGGGCTATGCACATCATACAGGAAGATAGAAATACGACCGCGATACCGGAAAGAGCCGGGCAGGAGTTCCAGAACCTCGTGACAAGGTACGCTAAGCCGTTTCTGGCGATGGCGTACAGGTACACATTCGACTGGGAGAGCGCGAAGGATGTCTGCCAGGACACGTGGCTCAGGGTATACGAGAAGATATCGATGTACGACGGGCGGGTGCCGTTCGAGCGCTGGCTGTTCGCGGTTCACAGAAACATCTGCCTGAATTTCCTGAGAAAGCGAAAGAGGCGAAGAGAGGTCGGGCCAGGGACCGGCGAGACCGCACAGGACAGCTTCGTTTCCAGGGAAACCGCTCCGGATAAGCGTGCCGAACTCTCGCAGGCGAGGGAGAGGATCCTGGAGGCCGCCGCAAAGCTGCCTGACAGGCAGAGGACCGTATTTGCCATGATCGACCTCGAGCAGATGACTATAGACGAGGCGGCCGGGATACTCGGCGTAAAACCCGTCTCGATACGGACGAACCTTCACCACGGGAGAAAGAGGATCGCGGGGATCCTTCGGGGATCGGAGGAGATGACATGAATGAGAATCTGACATGCGGGGAGTTCAACTCGCGACTGACGGAATTTACCCTCGGCAGGATGAGTGGGGAGGATGCGGCCGGGATGCAGGCTCATCTCTCCTCCTGCGCCGGGTGCAGGGAGATAATGGCGATCAAGAAGGTGTTGATCTTCGATCCGGGTGATCGGGAAGAACAGGTGCCCGGGGACGTGGAAAAGGCGCTGATCGACGCGGTGATCTCCGATGTCGCCGCGGCGAGGGAGGTGGGCCGGCCCGGGCGCAGCTGGGCGTCGCGATACCTTATGCCGGCAATGGCGGCGGCTATAGTCCTATTCGTTTTTCTCACAGGGTTCATGCTGAGTGAGATAAGGAACCTTCACAGGGAGATCGGGGAGCTTCGTGAAGAAGTAGCCGTGATGGAGACGGTACTGGCTGGAAGTACGGCGCCAGGGGGACGTCCTGTTTTCGGACGCCTGACCGGAAGTCTTCCCTCTGCTTCCGGCGAGATGACAATAGGAGATGCGGAGCATTATCTTGAGGCACTCCCCGCGGACACCCCGGTACTCAGCGAGGGGGAGGCAAAGCGTATTATCGCGATGGACCGCAGATTCAGAAGGCTTGCCGGATATATGGAAGAAAGGCCGTGGGAGGGAGGCCTTACATCGGGAGAACTTCTGCTCGTGATCATAACCCTGGATATCGATCGGAATACGAGGATCCCTGATGAATGGCGCGATACCTGGGAAACGGCGAAGATAGCGGAAGAAGAGATATAGAAGTAATGGAGGCAGTATCATGAAGGCAGGAATATTGAGATACATCGCGGCCGCGGGACTGCTGGTCCTCGCTCTCGCCGGATGCAACGAATACAGGGTGGAGACGACCGTCAGGGAGGACGGCGGCGGGACGAGGAAGATGCTCTTTATAATGGATCCCAACCAGGACGAGATGGCTGAGTTTGACGAGGAAGGTTACGCTCGATTGTTCGGCATCGATCCCCATGGCAAGTGGGAGATGCAGACCACCACGGACGGCAAGAAGTCATTCAGATTGGAGAGTTCCATCGCGGGAGTCGATGACTGGTCGAAGCTCGATGGATCGATCTCGGTAATGGGTACGCTTGATGAGAGCGATTACGCGGGAGTCTTCTTTACCAACTCGGTCAGCCTGGAGACGGGACGCACACCGGGAGGCAGAAGTTATACATACAGGGAAGGATTCCGGTGGTCAGGGCTCATCGAGACCGTGGTCGATTTCCAGGCCGACGCCTACGCGAGAAGGATGAAGGGGGACTTTCCTCATCTCGACGTTGAAGCGATCGCCGAGCTCAGGGGAGTGATGGCGGGGCATCTTCTAGTCGGCGTACGTTTTCTCGACATATGGAACGATGGGGATGAGGACCTGCCACGGATAGCTCACTCAGTGGGTAAAGCAGCGGAGGCCATTGTGAGAAAGGCGGGGAAGAAGGTCGACATCGAGCATATATACGAAGTCGCCAGAGTGTATGTGAGTGATGAGGATTCTACACTCGACGTCTTTCTCGAGAAGAACCTTCCCGGAGTGATGTACGCCGGGCTTACCGACGTGAAGATACGCCTGAGGATGCCTGGTAAGGTAGTCGATACGAACGGCCGGATCATGGATGACGGCTCTGTCGAGTGGAAAATGGAACTGCTGGGTGCGCTGGGAAACGAGATAGTCTTCCACGCACGCTCCGAGAGTCAGTGATTCCGGATACGGAAAGGGGAGCCCCCTTAAAGGTGGCTCCCCTTCACCGCCGCTGGTCTTCCGTCTACTTCAAACCTGGGCAATCTCCCCCACTTTGATATCCTTGCATGCTTCGCTGATTATATAGATCCTGTCGTTGTTGCAGTCCGGATCGACCGGGATGAGGAAGAACCCCTTCTTCTTCTCACTGTACCCCAGGCTGATCCCTCTGATTATTTCTCCATCTTCGAAGACAATCCTCAACTTCAGCCCGCGGAACCTCGATTGATCGACCTGCTCGAAGAATTTCTTCTCGATGTACTGACGGTCACCGTTGAATGTCTTTACGAAAAAGATTGCTTTGAGCTGTGAGATATCTATGTTCAGTATCTCATCGCTGCCGTCTTCGAGAGTGAGGTGGAACGAATCCCTCAGAGGGGTGAAATCGTGTGTATAACCCTTCTGGGTCGATCCATCACGGAAACGAACGACTACCTGGTTTCTGATCGAGTCTGGCATCTTTTCCCTCCGCTTATCGGATGCCTCCCGGCATCATTCCTTTGGTGCCCGCCGGCACCTTTTCTTCGATATCGGTAGAATTCCTGGCAATATCAGTCCTCTTTGCTGCTTTATTTCAGACGTTGATCAATCTATTCAAGAACTATTCCACCACACACATTTCCTTTTCCAGCTCTTCAGGGATTATGCTATCCTGTAAATAATAACGGGATTGCCGGGGTGGCGGAACTGGTAGACGCAGCGGACTTAAAATCCGCTGGAGCGTAGCTTCGTGCGGGTTCAACTCCCGCCCCCGGCATTTTTTCCAGACCAGCCTGCGGCCGACGGGAAATCATGAGTGATAAACATGTCATATCATTGGACAGGGAACTTTTCCACTGGGAGGAAGAGGTGCTCGAGAAGTGCGGGCTCTTTCTCGTGGGTGGGGTAGTGCGCGACCTGTTTCTCGACAAGGCCCACCTCACTCTCGATTTCGATTATATTGTATCCGGAATCAGTGAAGAAGATCTGCTGGCACTGCTCGCAAAGATCGGCAGGGCCGATCTGGTCGGGAAATCATTCGGTGTGATCAAATTCAAGACCCCTGAGGGTATCACCGTCGATATCGCCCTTCCCAGATCCGAGGTCTCCACTGGACCGGGCCACAGGGATTTCGAGGTCGTATCCGATCCGGATATGCCGGTGGCCTCCGATCTGGAGCGCAGGGATTTTACGGTGAACTCGATGGCACTCGACCTGAGGGACTTCGGACTGGTCGACCCGCTCGGCGGGGCGGAGGATCTGGAAAAGAGGGTGCTCAGGGTAAACCGGGATACTTCGTTTGTGGAGGATCCGCTGAGGATAATGCGGGGCGTCCAGTTCCTGTCGAGATTCGATCTGGAGGTCGAGCCCGGGACTAGAGCCCTGATGGAGAGGGACAGGGATCTTCTTGGAACGGTATCGAAGGAGCGTATCCGCGACGAGCTGAACAAGATGATGCTTCTCGCCGACAGGCCGAGCACCGGATTCGTGTTCATGCATGAGACCGGGATCCTGCCGCTGGTCCTTCCCGAGCTCGATGTCACGTGGGGTGTGGAGCAGAACGAATTCCATCCCGACGATGTCTTTTTTCACAGCGTCAAGAGCTGCGATATAGCGGAAAAGGAGCTGCTTATCCGCTGGTGCGCGCTTCTTCACGATCTTGGCAAGCCCATGATGAAGACGGAGCTGAACGGGCGGACGGTATTTCACCGGCACGAGGAGGAGAGCGCCAGGCTGGCCGGGGAGATACTGACCAGGCTGAAGTTTCCCGTTTCCTTCATAAGCAGCGCGATGCATCTCATATCGCATCATATGTTCATGATCACCGATGAGTGGTCCGATTCCGCGGTAAGAAGGTTTATCGCCAGGGTCGGGACGGAAAATATAGACGACCTGTTCGAGATCAGAAGGGCCGACGGTGCTTCGAGAGGTGATGGGAGGATAGGTGAGGAAGTGGAGTACTCGAGAAACCGTATCGACAAGGTCATCAGCTCGGAGTCCGCATTCAAGAGAAGTGATCTCGCGCTCACCGGTGCCGAGGTAATGGAGATAGCGGGGATAGAGCCGGGACCTCATGTCGGAGAGATACTCGACGATCTGCTCGAGGCTGTCCTCGACAATCCGGAATACAACACAAAGGAAAAGCTCGCGGAACTGATCGGGGAGAGGGCATGAAAAACGGGCGGGTTCCCGTAACCTGGTGTCAGGGGTATTGCTCGACCTCGTTACGGGCGGGTGATCTGCCCGAAGGGGTTCGGCCGAGTAAGACCGTTAGGGGCAAAGGGTAAATCACGGGAACCCTGCCCATCTGGAAGAAGTATAGGTAGAAACACCTATGTTGTCAACAGGAGAATGAGATCATGAAAGAACTCGAAAAATTGATAAAGGAGCTGAGAAAGCAGCTTCTCCCGTATCATCATGATCATGATCTCGAGAGCGGACGGAAGAGGTGGGAGGTCGGCAGGGAGGAATACCTCACTTCCTGGATTGCCCAGCACCTTGCCATGTGCAGGGAGAAGAACCGCTGCTCGAGGCGCGGCAGATGCGCATATTACGACTATGGTGATCTGGCGAAGCGTAATTACGAGATATGCTATGAGCTCCTCCTTCGGTTCGAGAATGGAGACATAAGCTGCAGTTTTACCGGGGATTCCGGAGAATCGAAGGCTGGAGACTGACAGAAGGTGCCATTATGGCAGCTCTGTCACGTCTGTCTGACACCCCGCCCACACCTGAATCGTGCCGCCAGGAGACGCCCTTCCATTTCATTTATTTACAACATGTTACAGCGTCGACTTTGGGGCCGTCTATGGCACGGATATTGATATACTCTATAACTGGTTAGTAATAAATGAAATACCCTTTTGAAGGAGTGATGTGAAATGTCCAAGATAATAGGAATCGATCTGGGAACGACAAATTCGTGTGTCGCCGTGATCGAAGGCGGCGAACCCGTAATAATCCCGAATCCGGAGGGAGGAAGGACTACGCCCTCTGTAGTGGGGTTCAAGGATAATGAGAACCTGGTCGGGCTGCTTGCCAAGAGGCAGGCGGTCACGAACCCGACTAATACGGTTTTTTCGATCAAGCGTTTCATGGGACGCAAGTACGGAGAGGTTGCCAATGAGATCTCGGAGGTACCTTACGAAGTGATCGAGGGACCGAACAGTGACGCCAGGGTGAAAGCAGCCGGGAAGGAATATTCCCCTCCCGAAATCTCCGCGATGGTGCTTCAGTACCTCAAGGAAGCTGCGGAGAAGTATCTCGGTGAGAAGGTCACCAGGGCCGTCATCACAGTACCGGCCTACTTCAACGATAACCAGAGGCAGGCGACCAAGGATGCGGGCAAGATCGCGGGGCTGGAGGTAGAGAGGATCATCAACGAGCCGACAGCCGCTTCGCTGGCCTACGGACTCGACAAGACGGGTGACCGCACGATCGCTGTGTTTGATCTCGGAGGCGGTACGTTCGATATCTCGATCCTTGAGCTTGGAGACTCGGTATTCGAGGTCAAGGCGACCAACGGCGATACCCATCTCGGAGGCGACGATTTCGACCAGAAGCTGATCGAATGGCTCGTTGCGGAATTCAAGAAGGATCAGGGAATCGATCTCTCGTCCGACCCGATGTCTCTGCAGAGGCTTAAGGAAGCGGCGGAGAAGGCCAAGTGCGAGCTGTCGACCGTGCACGAAACGGACATAAACCTGCCTTTTATCACGGCCGACGCGAGTGGACCGAAGCATCTCAACCTCAAACTTACGAGGGCGAAATTCGAGTCTCTCACCGAGGATCTTGTCGAGAGGACCCTTGGACCGTGTCGAAACGCGATCAAGGATGCTGAGGCCGCGGGGGCGAGTAAGATCGATGAAGTAATACTAGTCGGCGGAACGACGAGGATGCCTGCTGTCCAGGCCAAGGTGAAGGAGATATTCGGGCTAGAGCCTCACCAGGGAGTCAATCCTGACGAGGTCGTGGCTCTCGGAGCAGCCATTCAGGGCGGCGTCCTGGCCGGTGACGTCCACGATGTCCTTCTGCTCGACGTTACGCCTCTCTCACTCGGTATCGAGACGCTCGGCGGAGTCATGACGAAACTGATCGAGAGGAACTCGACGATCCCGACTCGCAAGAGTGAGACATTCTCGACGGCCGCCGACAATCAGGCTACCGTGGAGATCCACGTCCTCCAGGGAGAGAGGGATATGGCCGGTCAGAACAAGTCGATAGGACGCTTCCAGCTCGCGGGGCTTCCCCCCGCGCCAAGGGGTATCCCGCAGATCGAGGTGACCTTCGACATCGACGCGAACGGGATACTGAACGTCGCGGCGAAGGACAAGGCGACCGGAAAGGAACAGAAGATCATCATCCAGGCCTCCAGCGGCCTGTCGGAAGATGAGATCGACCGGATGATCAAGGACGCCGAGGCTCATGCCGGAGAGGATAAGGCGAAGAGAGAGCTGATCGATCTTCGCAACCAGGCAGATCACCTCGCTTACCAGACGGAAAAACAGCTCGAGGAATACAAGGACAAGATCCCGGGCGCTGATCAGGACGAGATCCGCAGGGCTCTCGAGGAGCTCAAGGAAGCGGCGAAGACCGACGATGGCGCGAGGATAAAGGCTGCGATCGAGTCACACAATACCATCTGGCAGAAGGCCGCAAAGGTGATGTACGAGGAGGCTTCGGCCGCCGACCAGCAGCCCGGACAGGAGCAGCAGGCTCCTCCGGACGGGCAGGAAGACGAGAAGGTCGTCGATGCGGAATACGAGGTCATCGATGAGGAAGAGAAGAAGTAACCGGTTGAAAATACGGTTGCAATACCGTATTCCGGTTACTATAATACTGCCTGAAGTTTGCAGGGTGGGCGATTAGCTCAGATGGTTAGAGTACTTGCTTGACATGCAAGGGGTCACTGGTTCAATTCCAGTATCGCCCACCACTTACTGCAGTCCTCATTCAAATACTGGAGATGCCCGGGCGTGGGCGGGGAGTATCCGCCGCCCCGGTGCTTTCTGTACTTTCGGTACTCCCTCAGGGTGGATAATCTGAACATGGTAGAGATCACTTATCCGGACGGATCGAAGAAGGAAATCGCCGAAGGTTCCCCGATCATGGAGATCGTCTCGGGGCTGCCTCAGTCGGTGAGAAAAAAGGCCATCGCCGTACGTATCGGCGGACGGACCTATGACCTGCAGCAGACAATCGATGAGGGCGGCGACTTCGAGGTCATCCTGGCCGGGTCGGAAGGCTCGCTTGACGAACTGAGGCACAGTACCTCGCATCTGATGGCGCTGGCGATCCAGGAACTTTTCCCGGGCGTCAAATTCGCCATCGGCCCTTCGATCAAGGACGGGTTCTATTACGATATACTGATGGAGCACAGGCTCGTACCCGAGGACCTCGAGAAGATAGAAGACAAGATGGGTCAGCTCCTCAGGAAGGGCGGCCTGAAGTTCGAGAGAAAGGTCATATCCCGTGATGAGGCGATCGCTTTCTTCGAGAAGCTCGAACAGCAGTTCAAGGTGGAGCTGATCAGTGACCTCGACGTCGAAGAGGTCTCGATATACAGTCTCGGGGGATTCATCGATCTCTGCACCGGACCTCATGTTCCCGATGTGAAGTTCATGAAGTACCACAAGCTGACCTCTCTGGCCGGCGCCTACTGGCGAGGTGACGAGAAAAGGGAGATGCTGCAGCGTATTTACGGCACCTCTTTCTTCAGCGCCGATGACCTCAAGGAGGAACTCGAGCGAAGGGAAGAGGCGAAGAAAAGGGATCACCGGAAGCTCGGTCCGCAGCTCGAGCTGTTCGATATAAAAGAGGAGGCGGGCGGAGGGCTCGTATTCTGGTACCCGAAGGGGTACATCCTGCGCGAGACCATCGAGAATTACTGGAAGGACCTGCACAGGCGAAACGGCTACGATGTGATAATGACCCCGCATATCGCTGACATCAAGCTCTGGGAGACCTCGGGTCACCTGGACTTCTACAGGGAGAACATGTTCATCATCGGTGACGTTGAGGGCAAGGAATTCGTTCTCAAGCCGATGAACTGCCCGTACCACGTCCTTGTCTACAAGAGCAAGATCCACAGCTATCGCGATCTGCCGATCAGGTACGCCGAGCTCGGGACCGTCTACCGCAACGAGCGTTCCGGGACCCTTCACGGACTTCTCAGGGTCCGGGGATTCACCCAGGACGACGCACACATATTCTGCACTCCCGAGCAGCTCGACGAAGAAGTCGACAAATGCTTCGATCTCGCCCACGAGATACTGACTACCTTCGGCTTCCATGAATACACGGTCGAACTCAGCGCTCACGATCCGGAAAACATGGAGAAGTATGCAGGCTCGGAGGAGGAATGGCAGATGGCCGAGGCATCCCTGCTCAAGGCGATAGAGAAGAGGGACATCCCCTTCGAGAAGATGCCCGGCGAGGCCGTCTTCTACGGCCCGAAGATCGATCTGAAGCTGATCGACGCTATCGGGCGCGGCTGGCAGGCGACTACCATCCAGTTCGATTTCAACCTCCCCCGCAGGTTCGACGTACGGTATGTGACCAGCGAGGGTAAGAAGGAATATGTATGCATGATACACAGGGCTCTCCTGGGCTCTGTCGAGAGGTTCATCGGCACCCTGACCGAGCATTATGCGGGGGCGTTCCCGCTCTGGCTCGCTCCGGTCCAGGCTGTCATCATACCTGTTTCGTCCGATCAGAACGACTATGTCGTCGAATGCCTCGAGAAGCTCAAAGCGGCGGGGATCAGGGCGGAAGCGGACCTGCGTGACGAGAAGCTCGGCTACCGCATCAGGGATGCCGAGGTCAAGAAGATCTCCTACATGGCCGTTGCGGGCAAGAAGGAGATGGATGAGGGGACCCTTGATATCAGGTCGAAGAAAAAGGGCCGCCTCGGGGCCAGGAAGCTCGAAGTGTTTATCAAAGAACTGGTTGACGAGATAGACAGAAAAGATTAGTATTACTGGAGATCAGTAATAGATCGAAAGCAGGGAGCGAGAGCCCCTCACCTTACGGTCATATAAATGTACCTGTAGGGTTTCATCTGATGCCGATAACGCCGGGCGGGTGAAACTACTACTCGCCCTTTTTGTATTCCCAGCACGGGAGGTGACGTATCAGAGGCCATTTCAGAAGAGACGACAGGCGTGAGCCGCGGACCAGGGTCAATCATATGATCCGGATACCCGAGATAAGGGTGATCGATGAGGATGGTGAGCAGCTCGGCGTCATGGCCACCGACAAGGCCAGGGCCATAGCGGATGAAAAGGGGCTCGATCTCGTTGAGATCGCTGCCAATGTGAGACCGCCGGTCTGCAAGATCATGGATTACGGGAAATTCAAGTACGAACAGAGCAAGAAGGCCCGTGATACGAAAAAGAAGCAGCATGTCACACATCTCAAGGAGATCAAGCTCCGGCCCAAGATCGAGGAGCACGATCTCCAGTTCAAAATGAAGAACGCCGAGAAATTCCTCGACCAGAGGGACAAGGTCAAGTTCACGGTGATATTCCGCGGCAGAGAGATGGAACATCTCGATCGCGGTTACAAGATGCTGAAGATTATCGAAGACAAGTTCACCGATATAGCACATATCGAGAAGGAACCTATCAGACAGGGCAGAATGATCTCCATGATCATGGGGCCCAGGTCGGACAGAAAAGCGAAAAAAGGGGGTGGAAAAGGGGATGCCAAAGATCAAGACAAATAGAGGGGCGGCTAAGAGATTTCGCCTGACCGGCACCGGCAAGATCAAGAGGATGAAGGCTTTTACAAGCCATATTCTCACCAAGAAGTCGACGAAACGTAAGAGAAATCTGCGCAAGTCGGTTATCGCCTCAAAGGCGGATTCCACCAGAATCAGACGTATGCTGGGCAAGTAAGCTTCTGCCCTCGCACATCGAAGACGGAAATAGAGAGGGAGGCATAATACAATGCCGAGGACAAAGCATAGTGTAGCTTCGCACAAGAGGAAGAAAAAGGTACTCAAACAGGCCAAGGGTTTTGTGGGCGGGCGCGGAAACCTTTACAGGACTGCGCGCGAAGCGGTCAACAGGGCCCTGTCGTACGCGTATCGCGATCGCCGTGTCCGGAAGAGAGATTTCCGGAAACTGTGGATCGCGCGTATCAATGCCGCGGCCAGGATGAACGGACTGAGCTACAGCCGATTCATCAATGGACTGAAGAAGTCCGATATAGAGATCAACCGGAAGCTCCTCTCGGAGATAGCGGTCAACGACGCGGATGGATTCGCGAAGCTGGCCGATATCGCCAAGGATGCCCTTTGATGAATGAAGAGATACCCGACAGAGATTCAATAGACCGGCTCGGGGAGGAGGCCTCGCGTGAGATAGCGGAGTCTCCCGACCTCGAAGCGCTCGAGCAGACGAGGATCGTATGGCTCGGGCGCAAGGGGAAGCTCACATCCGCGTTGAGATCTATCGGGAAACTGCCCGCCGACCAGAGGCCGATCGTAGGGGGCATGATCAATGAATGGAAAGAGAGACTCGGTGTGCTCTTCGAGAACAGATGCGCCGAGATGTCCGGATCATGCAGGGACAAGGAGCCGTATCCCGGCGACCCCACACTTCCGGGCAGGAGAGGCTGGGAGGGCGGTCTTCACATACTTCACAGGGTCATCAGGGATATAAAGCAGATATTCTATCGAATGGGCTATTCGATAGCCGAGGGTCCGGATGTGGAGCTGGACTACTACAATTTCGAAGCCCTGAACTTTCCCGCTGACCATCCTTCGCGCGATCTGCAGGATACATTCTATGTAAACAGTGACATTCTGCTCAGGACCCAGACCTCTCCGGTCCAGGTGAGGTTCATGGAGAAGAATGAACCGCCTCTTCGTATCATATCACCGGGAAGGGTGTACAGAAACGAAACGCCCGACCCGTCTCATGCGGCCGAATTCTTCCAGATAGAGGGTCTTTACGTCGACAAGGATGTTTCCCTGGCCGATCTGCGGAACGATATCACCTTCTTTGTCCACCAGTTTTTCGGAGCGGATGCGAAGGTAAGATTCAGGCCGCATTTCTTCCCGTTTACTGAACCGAGTGCTGAGGCCGATATGACATGCTTTGGATGCAGAGGTGAGGGATGCTCGATCTGCCAGAAGACCGGCTGGATCGAGATCATGGGCGCGGGTATGGTCCACCCCAACGTTTTTAAATTCGCCGGATACGATCCCGATTCTGTGACAGGGTTTGCGTTCGGCATGGGAATAGAGAGAATGGCCATGCTCAAGTACGGCATCGATGACATCAGGCGCTTTCTTGCAAACGATATGAGATTCCTCAAACAGTTCTGGAACGAGACATGGGTGGGGGTGCAGGAGTGAAGGTAAGCCTTAACTGGTTGAAGCGGTACGTAGACATCGAGGAAGATCCGGCGACCCTGTCCCACGATCTGACAATGTTCGGTCTGAACGTCGAATCGGTAGAGATCACGGGTGGGGAGTACACAGGTGTAGTCTTCGGCCGCGTACTCGAGTGCGGAAGGCATCCGAATGCTGACAAGTTGAGCGTGTGTTCGGTAGATACCGGCTCTGGAACGCCGCTTAATATCGTCTGTGGGGCTTCGAATGTCAGGACAGGCCTGGGCGTAGCCGTCGCCGTTCAGGGAGCTGTGCTGAAGGGCGGATTCAAGATCAAGAAGACGAAGCTCAGAGGCGAGTTATCGGAAGGAATGATCTGTTCCGAGACCGAACTCGGCATCGGAGAAGACGCCAGCGGGATAATCGAGCTGGATATGGATCTCGAGCCGGGCGCAAATCTCGACGGACGGCTTGGTTCGAACGACGTAATACTGGATATCGAGGTTACTCCAAACAGGCCGGACCAGCTCTCTCATTTCGGGATAGCACGTGAGATAGCGGCTCTCTACATGCGCGAGCTGCGCGAACCGGAGTTATTCGAACTGGAACCGGGATATGAATTTCAAATAGAGACCGAGGACGATGGAGACTGTCCCAGGTACAGCGCCGCGTTCGTGGATGAGATCAAGATAGAACCCTCGCCCCGCTGGATGCAGGACCTGCTCATATCGGCCGGTGTCAAGCCGATCCACAATATCGTTGATGTCACAAACTTCGTGCTCCTCGAGATGGGCCAGCCCCTTCACGCTTTCGACAGGGACATGCTCGGCAGGGACGGAATACTCGTTCGCAGGGGAAAAAAGGGGGAATCGATCTACACCCTCGATGGCATCGAGAGAGAAGTCGGCGGAGATGTTCTGTTGATCACGGACGGCGATACTCTCGTAGGGGTTGCCGGAGTGATGGGTGGAAGGGATTCAGAGATCACCGGCAAGACAAAGAGGGTGCTGATAGAGAGCGCATGGTTTGATCCGAGAGCAGTCCGCCGGTCGAGCAGGGAGCTGAAGCTTGATACGGAGGCATCGTACCGCTTTGAAAGAGAATGCGATCCCGGGATCACCGTGAAGGCGCTCGAGAGAGCATGCATGCTCATTGCGGAGATCGGAGCCGGCAGGCCGGAGAAGATGCACGCCGATCACCTCTCGGAAAGTAAGCTGATCGAGCCGTCCAACATCACTTTGAGGACAAAACAGGCCAACAGGCTGATGGGCACGAAACTCGCTGCCGATGATCTGCTCGAACTGCTGTCCAGGCTGGAGTTGAGAGCAGTAGAAGAAGGGAAGGACGTAAGTGTCACGGTCCCGACATTCAGGAGGGATATCGCCGTCGAAGTCGATCTTATCGAGGAGATCGCAAGGCTCTACGGCTATGAAAATATAGGAAGGGACGAGGAGAGGCGAAGCTCCATGTTTTCAGAGGTGTCGGTCGTAGACATGAGGAACGATGAGCTCTGCGACAGGCTCGCTGCCCGGGAATTCGCCGAAGTCATAACCACCTCGTTCATGGATCCCGGGGACCCCGGTAGATTCGAATGGGGCGAAAACGATCCGAGGAGCCGCCCGGTCGAGATCTCGAACCCGCTTACAGCCTCACAGTCGGCCATGAGATCGTCGCTGCTGCCCGGAATGCTGCGGGTGATCCAGCGCAACGCTCCGGTCGAACGTGAAGGTATCAGGATATTCGAGCTCGCAAAGGTCTTTCTGAAGAGGGAAGAGGGAAGAGGGCTCCCACGGGAAGAACTTCACCTTACAGCGATGTTTACCCGGAAAAGCGCTCCGCTGCAGTGGCACGGCGAGCAGAGAGATTTCGATTTCTTCGACATGACAGGAGAGGCAGAATCGGTTCTGGAATGGCTGGGAGCCCCCGAGGACCTCGTAATGGAGAGGAGAAAGGCTGATGAACCCGACTTCTTCTTCGAATGGCTCCTCAAGAACAATCCTGCCGGCACATGCGGATTGATCCCGGGGAGAGTAGCAGCGAGATTCGACATCGATACCCCGGTATACTACTTCGACCTGCTTATGGACGCTCTACCGCCCGGTGGAGGTGGCAGAAAGACATTCAGCAGGGTCAGCCAGTATCCCGGTGTGAAGAGAGACCTCTCGGTCCTGGCGCCGGAAAGGGTTACATTTTCTGACATTAGAAACGTTGTAAAGAAAAGAGCAAAACACCTTGAATCGGTGAGACTTTTCGATTACTATCGTGGTGATCGGCTGGGGGAAGGAAAGAAAAGTTATGCCTTCAGGATGACATTCAGGTCGCTTGAGGGTACCCTGGACGATGAAACAGTGGACAGGACGATAGAAAAGGTGCTCGCGTCGCTGCAGAATGAGCTGCAGGTGGCGCTCAGGTCTGAATAGGAGTCGAAATGGGGACAGCCGGGCTCGCTGACTTTGATCTGCTCGAGAAGAAGATCATACAGGCTGCCGAGTACATCGAGAAGCTGAAGGCGGCGAAAAAGCAGGTCGAAGACACCAATAATGAGTTGAAAGAGAAGCTCGATTCGATTTATATTAAGAATGAGGAGTTGACGAAAGAGCTCAAACACCTTAGGAAAGAAAATAAAGGAAAAAAAGACCTGGAGAAGACAAGAGAGGAGTTAAACAACAAGATAGAGGAGATGCTCGCGAAGCTGGAAGAAATTGCCATATAGACTTCACGCTGTCGCGAGCGGTTTACGGGACCGGGTCGTGAGGATGGTTCCGCATTGATCTGAGAGGTAGTACGATGACCGATAAAAGCAGTACCGAGAAGGTCGAGATATTCGGTCAGGAGTATAAGATAAAAGGGGCTGGCGACCCCGAATATATCCACAAGATAGCAGGTTACGTGGATAGCAAGATGAGAGAGATCGCTCATTCCAGTGGGATCATGTCCCAGTCAAGGATCGCCATATTAGCTGCTCTTAATATCGCCGATGAGCTGCATCAGGAAAGGGACGAGCGGGAGAAGGCAAAAGGTGCGCTCGCTGATCAGGCTGCCAAACTGGGCGAGATGCTGGAGGAAAAGATCAGTGTAGGACGATGATCCTCCGCCCCGGGGAAACTGCAATACCCATGGAGCGGGGATTTTGAGAGATAAAACAAAGCATGATGCTTTTAGAAATTCCCTGCTGTGTTCGTGCAGGCGAAGATCGTTTTTTGCCAACACTTTGAGCCCGGATCTCCGATATCGGATCTGGAATGCCGGGCCCGCCAGTGGCGGGAGGGCTGAACAGGACGTGAGGATTTCCACCTTTTCAGGTAGGGCTTAAAAAGATCTTTCGCGGACGACATCGAGTGGGGAATTTTTTATTGCAGTACCTGCCGTGAGCTGAACCCTGAGAAAATTTTTTAATGTCTCATATTTGATTCTTTTGCAAGTGTTTTTGGCATTGAACGATCATTGGAGGTGAACCGCCGGACTCAGGCGGAAGATGATGGATTCGATCTTCTTTTATATTTCGGCGGGGATCTTCGTTCTTTTTCTCGGTTTTCTACTTGGCTGGCTGATCAGCAGGAAAGTGACCCAGAGCCAGCTCAAGCATACTCAGAAACTCGCGGAGAACATTATCTCGGAGGCTCAGCGAGAGGCCGAGACCAGGAAAAAGGCGTCGATTCTCGAAGCAAAGGATGAATGGTACAGGGCTAAGCAGCAGTTTGAAAAGGAAACGGCAGAGACGAGGCTCAATCTGAAGAAGGTTGAGAGGCGTGTAGAGGAAAAAGAACATAATATCAACCGAAAGGTCGATTTCCTCGAGAAGCGGGAACTGGAGCTGAACGACAAGAAGAAGACGCTCGAGAATAAACTACAGGCCATCTCGGAGAAGAACCTGCGCCTCGATGAGATCCTCCACCGGCAGAACGAGAAACTAGAGAAGATCGCCGAGTTGAGCACTGAGGAGGCTAAAAAACTCCTCATCTCCAACCTTGAGAATGAAGCTCGTACAGCCGCTGCCAAGCAGATCAAGCAGATCAAGGACGAGGCCGAGAGGAATGCCTCCAAGATCAGCAGGAAGATCATAACCCTGGCTATCGAGCGCTGCGCTGCCGACCATGTGGTGGAATCCACAGTGTCGGTGGTCGACCTACCCAATGATGAGATGAAGGGAAGGATCATCGGCCGCGAAGGCAGGAACATCAGGGCATTCGAGAATGCCACTGGTATTGACGTGATCATCGACGATACCCCGGAAGCGGTCATCCTTTCCGGATTCGACCCGATCAGGCGCGAAGTGGCCAGACTGTCCCTGGACAAGCTTGTAAAGGACGGCCGGATCCATCCGGGACGTATCGAAGAACTTGTTGAGAAGACGAGAAAAGAGCTCAACGAGGAGATAATGGAGATCGGAGAGCAGACCATACTCGATCTCAACATTCACGGAGTGCACACCGAGATCGTCAGGCTTCTCGGCAGGCTGAGGTACAGATCGTCGTACGGACAGAATGTGCTTCAGCACTCGAAAGAGGTCGCGTTCGTTGCCAGTCTTCTGGCCAGTGAACTTGGCATCGATCCGGTGCTTACAAAGCGCGCCGGACTTCTGCATGACATCGGCAAAGCAGCCGACCATGAGATAGACGGACCACACGCGGAGATCGGGGCGGAGTTCGCGAGAAGGTACGGTGAGAACGATATCATCGTGAACGCGATCGCGGCTCATCACGAGGATGTGGAGGCCGAGTCCCTGATAGCGCACGTTATTTCGGCCGCCGACGCGATCTCCGGCGCGAGACCGGGTGCGAGGCGGGAGACGCTGGAAAACTATATCAGGCGCCTCGAAAAGCTTGAAAAGATCGCGGACGCATTCGACGGAGTGGAGAAATCCTACGCGATCCAGGCCGGACGCGAGATCAGGATCCTCGTCAGCCACAAGAGGATCGATGACGCGCAGGCGGCACAACTCGCGGGCGATATCTCCCGCAAGATCGAGGACGACATGGAGTATCCCGGGCAGATCAAGGTCGTAGTAATAAGGGAGACCCGGGCGGTCGAGTACGCGAGATAGCAATGAGATGAAAATACTCGTAATTGGTGATGTCCTGTCTAAAACGGGCAGGCTAGCCCTTAAAAACGGACTTCCCGGGCTGAAAGAAAAGCTCGGTGTCGATTTCTGCACCGCGAATGTTGAGAACGGTGCGGGGATGTTCGGCGTAACACGTAAAGTGGCCGAAGAGATCAGGGCGAGCGGTGTAGATGTGATGACGAGCGGAAATCATATCTGGGACAAGAGGGAAGGTGTCTCCCTTCTGGATGAGTACACGGACATGCTGAGGCCGGCAAATTACCCACCCGGCGTACCGGGCAGGGGCTGGAGAGTCTTCGGCGCGGGAACGGGCAGAATCTGCGTGATCAATCTCCAGGGACGCACATACATGCCTGACATAGATTGTCCGTTCAGAACGGCCGACAGGATACTCTCGGATCTCGATCCGGGGATCAGGATACGGCTCGTTGATTTTCATGCAGAGGCGACGAGCGAGAAGCTCGCACTGGCATACTATCTTGACGGACGCGTGAGCGTTCTTGCCGGCAGCCATACTCACGTGCCTACAGCCGATGAGAGGATCTTTCCGGGCGGAATGGCCTATCAGACCGATGTGGGCATGGCCGGACCTTTCAACTCCGTCATAGGAGTGAAGCCCGAACAGGTCATCGAAAGGTTCCTCAAGGGAGTGAACGTACGCTTCCAGGTGGGTGGGGATACCCCGGTCATTCAGGGGATGCTTGTAGATGTCAGCGCATCGACCGGGAAAGCGGTCAACGTAGTACGGATACATGAACCGGTAGCTGAAGGAGACGGGAATTGAGCAGCGGGTATGAAGAAAAACTCATGCTGGGCAAACCGGTCGCCGCCACTGTGATCGAGAAACTTGCTTCCGAGATCCCCGGTTTTGCCTTGAAACACAGGCCGCCGAGGTTGATCGTGATCATCGTGGGTGAGGATCCCGCCTCGCAGGTCTATGTAGGGATGAAGGTAAAGACGGCGCGCAAGTGCGGGATCGATTCCGACATGATCGAACTGCCCGCGACGACACCTGAAGAGGAGCTTCTCGGGCGTCTCGACCTTCTCAACAAAGACGCGGGTATCGATGGAATACTCGTTCAGATGCCGCTGCCTGATCATATCGATCAGCAGAAGGTGATCGAGGGAATATCGCCCGACAAGGACGTGGACGGGCTTCACCCGTTCAATATCGGAAGACTCGCTGCCGACCATCCGCGGCTCGTACCCTGTACGCCTCTCGGGATCACCGTTATGATGGATCACTACGGTATAGAGACATCGGGAAAGCACGCGGTCATAGTGGGCAGGAGCATACTGGTAGGGAAGCCGATGGCCCTTCTTCTGGCGATGAAGGCAGGGAGAGGAAACGCGACGGTAACGATCTGTCATTCGAAGACATCCGATATGGCATCGATCACACGTACTGCCGATATCCTCATCGCTGCTGTCGGAAGGCCGAAGATGATAACGGGGGACATGGTGAAAGAGGGCGTCGCCGTCATCGACGTCGGTATAAACAGGGTCAAGGACGATTCGGCAAAGAAAGGTTACAGGCTCGTCGGAGATGTCGATTTCGAGACTGTTGCTCCGAAGGCTTCCCTGATCACTCCGGTACCAAGGGGTGTCGGGCCGATGACTGTGGCGATGCTGATGAAGAATACGTACCTGGCGGCAAGAATGGCACTGGGAGCCGATGATGATGGAGAGCCGCGATAACCATCTCCCCGGGGAAGAGACAGACGATATTTACACCGTTTCAGAGCTCTCTGACGCGATAAGGCAGAGCCTCGAATCGGATTTCCCCAAGGTAACGGTTCTTGGGGAGATCACCAACTTTACAGCTCATTCTTCGGGACATTTCTATTTTACCCTGCGTGACAAGTCGAGCAGACTCGGTGTCGTTTTATTCAGCAGAAATACGCGTAATGTCGATTTCGCGCCTGAGGATGGAATGACAGCTGTCGCTTCCGGCAGGATATCACATTACGGAGGCGGAGGGAGAACGCAGCTTATCGCGGTGAGTCTTCGAAGGGCAGGCGAGGGCGAGCTCGAGCTCAGCAAGCGGCGGCTTCTCGCCATGCTGATGGAAGAGGGTCTGAGTGATCCCGGGAGAAAGAGAGACCTGCCGCAGTACCCCGGGAAGATCGCGATAATAACGTCGCCGGGCGGAGCGGCGATAAAGGATATCCGCCGGACGCTCGATCGCCGCTGGCCGCTCGCCGAAACTGTGCTGCTCCCGGCGGCTGTGCAGGGCGACAGGGCGGGAAGTTCGATTCTGGAAGCATTCGAAAGAATGAATGAGATGAAAGGGATCGATGTCGTGATCCTCGCCAGGGGGGGAGGGAGTGCGGAGGATCTGTGGATATTCAATACCGAGCGGGTAGCAAGGGCTGTAGCCGGATCCAGGTATCCCGTTGTGACAGGGATAGGACACGAGATCGACACGTCGGTCTGCGATTATGTGTCTGATATGAGCGCGGCTACTCCTACCGCCGCGGCCGAACTAGTATCACCGGATTCAGCGGATGTAAGGCGGTTCGTCGATGGTCTGCTGGAGAAGATCGCCTCACTCGCATCGGCTGATGCGAGGAGGAGACTTGACCGGGTAGACTTCATATTGCGTTCATCAGCCTTTCCCGGTATCGAACACGCGCTGGACCGTGCGAGACTCGAACTGGGAGACAGGGTCGAGAGACTCGCCGGATGGCGCATCGCGGTCGCCGAAACAGGTAGATCGATAATCAGGGATCTCGGTGAAAGACTGCGTAATCATATGACCGGATCGATGCGTGTTACAGAAGGCACGTTCGGTGGTTTGTCTGAGAGATTTGCCAGACTGACCCCGGCGGGAGGGGTGGAGGCGAGACGGGAGAGGCTCGAGAAACTGGTAAATACCGCTCGTATCATGACCGAGGGCAGTTCATCAGGGTGGCGATCCGACCTGCATGGAAAGATCAGGACACTCAGGGGTCTCGGACCAAAAGAGGTTCTCGGCAGAGGATATACATACTGTACAGCGGAGGATGGCCATACGATAATAGGCAGCGTGGATGAGCTCGAAGAGGGAGGAAGGATCTCCGTGAACTTCTATGACGGAGACGCGGGATGCCTGGTGGAGAGCAGGAGAAAGGACGGCCAATGGCGACGAAGGTTACGTTCGAAGACGCAATGAAGCGTCTCGAAGAGATCGTACGCAGGCTCGAGGAGGAGAAGGTGCCCCTCGAGGAGAGTATAAGACTGTACGAAGAAGGCATGAAGATCGGAACGAGATGCAGGAAGATTCTCGACGACGCGGATAGAAGGATCAGGGACCTTTCCGGTAAGCTCGAGGAGGAATCCGCGGGTGAGTAGCGTTATGCTGGAGAAGATGGCCGGAGACAGGGCGCTTATCGAGCGGAAGATGGAGGATATACTTCCCGGCCCGGATGAACGTCCGGTCTCCCTGCACGAGGCAATGAGATATTCCGCGCTCGGGGGAGGCAAGAGATTCAGAGGGATCCTGTGCCTTCAGGCTCACAGGATGTTCGGAGACCCTCGGCCGGGCGACTCGATGGTAGCCGCGGCCGCGATCGAGTTTCTGCATGCCTACACCCTGATCCATGATGACCTGCCGGCGCTGGATGATGATGATACAAGACGGGGCAGGCCCTCATGTCATATCCGTTTTGATGAGGCATCAGCGCTCCTCGCGGGGGACGCCCTGCAGGCTCTCGCGTTCGAGACGCTATCGGCATGCAGCGGCGCGAATCCGGAGGATGTGACACTGTCAATATGGATGCTCGCTTCTGCTGCGGGATCAAGACTTCTCGTCGGAGGACAGGCAGCGGACATCGAGGGAGAGGGACACGATCCCGAACCGGGACTCGTGGAGTTTATCCATCTGAGGAAGACGGCGGAGCTTATCTCGGTATCATTGAGGATCGGAGCCGCTCTGGCTTCGGCCGGGATGGACGAGATCGAACTGATCGGAGATGCGGGGCGCAATGCGGGGCTCGCATTCCAGATCATCGACGATCTGCTTGACGTGGAAGGCAGCGAAGAAACGGTCGGAAAAGGGTTGCGGAAGGATATGAAAAAGGGGAAAATCACGTGGCCATCCAGTTACGGTATTGAGTCTTCCCGTGAGACTGCAGTCCGTCTGATCGATGGGGCCACTGAGAAGGTAAAGTCCCTCGGCGATGACGGATATCTTGATTTCCTTTTCCGCCTGGTGGTAGATCGGACCTCCTGAAATGATGAGACAGATACTTTACAGGGATATATTCCTGCTCCCGATACTTGCCGGTCTCGTCTGCCAGCTGTTGAAACTCGTCATATATTCAGTTATAGAGAGAAGGTTCATGCCCGGTGGGCTTTTCAGGCCCGATGGGATGCCGAATGTCCATGCCGCTGTCTTTTCGGCCCTGTCGACAGTCATCGGTATCAAGTATGGTTATTCATCTCTGCTCTACTCTGTGGCCACGACATACAGCATCGTGATCCTGCACGATACCATGCGGGTCAAGAGAGAGAAGGAGAAACAGGTCGATGTCTTGAATCGCATCATATCGAGCATCGACCTGTCCGGTGGACTCGATTCGGAAGGTATGAAGAGGGTGCTGCAGTACAGACCGCTTGACGCGCTCGCCGGCGTCATGCTGGGCGCAACACTCTCGTATCTGCTTATGTAGAAAAGAGGCTGGTGAAGATTGAGCGACGGTACAACACTTGACCGGATCGATTCTCCCGGTGACCTGAAGAAGCTCTCCGTTGAGCAGCTTCCGGAACTTGCCGCTGAGATAAGAAGCTACATCATAGAGATCCTCTCGAGAAGAGGCGGGCATCTCGCGTCGAGCCTGGGCAGCGTAGAGCTCACCCTCGCCCTTCACTATGTATTCGACTCACCTCGCGACAAGATAGTCTGGGATGTGGGGCACCAGAGCTACACGCACAAGATCATCACGGGAAGACGGGAGGCATTCGCCGATCTGCGGACGAAGAACGGGATAAGCGGATTTCCGAAGATATCCGAGAGTGAGCACGACATTTTCGGTACAGGGCATGCCTGCACGGCAATATCAGCCGCACTCGGTCTGGCGGCGGCGAGGGACCTGCTCGGGAACGACAACTTCGTCATAGGAGTCGTGGGAGACGGAGCGATATCCGGCGGGATGTCTCTCGAGGGGATCAATCACGCCGGACACCTGAAGAAGAACAGGTTCGTCGTCATACTGAACGACAACGAGATGTCGATCTCGAAGAACGTCGGCGCGCTGGCGAAATATCTTACTAAAATAACAACGCAGAACCTCTACCTGCAGTTCGAAGCCGACGTGTGGGAGATGTTGGGAAAGGTGCCTCACGGCAGCACGGCCAGAAAACTCGCGAGCAGGATCAAGGAGAGCATCAAGAACCTGGTTGTACCGACGATCCTCTTCGAAGAACTCGGATTCAGGTATCTGGGGCCGCTCGATGGACACGACATCCCTCAACTGGTCGAAACCTTTTCAAGCCTGCATCAGCTGCCCGGCCCGGTATTGGTGCATTTAGTGACGAGAAAAGGGAAAGGTTACTCCTTCGCTGAAAACGACGCGGAAAAATTTCACGGGGTGGGAAGTTTCTACAAGACAACCGGTGATTCGAAGAGCGCGGGAGGAGCCAGGAAATACAGCAAGGTCTTCGGTGAGGCCCTGACAGATATGGCCCGTAAGGACGACAGGATCGTGGCCATCACCGCGGCGATGAAGGAAGGTACAGGCCTGAGCTGTTTCGCAAAGGAATTCCCAGACAGATTCTTCGACGTCGGAATCAGCGAACAGCACGCCGTCACATTTGCTGCCGGTCTGGCTCGTGAGGGGATGAAGCCCTTCGTGGCGATCTATTCGACTTTTCTCCAGAGGGGCTTTGACCAGATCATACACGATGTCGCGCTCCAGAAACTCCCTGTACGATTCATACTGGACAGAGCGGGAATAGTCGGTGAGGATGGCCCCACGCATCACGGGACCTTCGATCTGAGCTATATGGGAATGGTCCCCGGGATGATCGTGATGGCCCCATCCGACGAATGCGAGATGACGAGGATGCTGTTGACTGCCTGGTCGTTGGATTCGGGTCCCTCGGCGATCAGGTTTCCAAGGGGAAGCATCGAGGGCGTCGATATGAACACCAGTGAAGAACCTGTCGAGATAGGGAGGGGGAAACTTCTGGTCGAAGGCAGGGACGCGGCTCTGATAGCTGTCGGCGCGATGGTTGGAGCAGCCGCTGAGGCGGCACGTATTCTGGTCTCGAAAGGTGTCGAAGTCTCAGTCATCGACGCCAGGTTCGTAAAGCCGCTTGACGCGGAACTGATAATCGAGGCCGTTTCAGGGGACAGACCGGTTTTCGTGCTCGAGGAGAACGCAGTATCAGGCGGATTCGGAGATGCCGTAGCCAGACTTCTTTCCGAAGCGGGAATTACAGTGCCGGTGATAAGGATCGGGATAAAAGATGTATTCGTACCTCACGGCAGTAGGGAAGAGCTCCTCGAAGAGCAGGGACTGACGGCCGGGAGGATAGTCGAGACTGTGCTGTCTTCAACCTCGAGCAGTGATCCGGGGACTGCCGGAGGATCCATATGAAGATCGCGACATTTGGTATCGTTTCTAATGTAAGGAAGAAAGGGATCAGTGACGTGATGGCCAGGGTCGTCTCCCTCGTGCCGGACAACGTGAGGATCGTAGCGCTGGAGGATACTGTGAACCTGCTCGACGGAAGCAGGATCGAGATGGTTGATTCCCTCTCGGAATGCGATGCCATAGCTTCGCTCGGCGGCGACGGGACCTTTCTCAGGGCGGCTAGATTCGTCGCGGATGATGAGATCCCCGTGCTCGGTATCAAGATCAGGAGCCTCGGATTCCTCACAGAGGACGATCCCGAGCGGGCCATGTCGGACCTCTTCTCGGGAAAGTGCGTTGTCCACGAACGGATGCGTCTGGAAAGCGTCAGGGAGGACGATGATGACGGAGCTGTATATACCGCGCTCAACGATATAGTGATTCACGGTGTAGGTGTATCACGGGTGCTGCATCTTCGGATGTCGATAGGTAATTCTCTCCTCGGTGAATACCTCGCCGACGGACTGATCGTCTCTACACCGACTGGTTCTACCGCCTATTCACTGGCGGCCGGGGGACCGATTATCAACCCGGTGACCCTCGAATCATTTATCCTGACACCGCTTTGCCCCCATTCACTTTCGGCCAGACCCGTTGTGATCAGCAGCAGGGAAACGCTGACCATCGAGCTGGTCGAGGGGGGAGATTCGATGATCACGATCGATGGGCAGGAGGCCTGCGGGATCAGTGAGGGTGACAGGATAAGGGTAGGCAGGAGCAGCAAGGTGACAAAGCTGGTCGTCACTGCCGATTACGATTTCTATGATCTTCTGAGAAAAAAACTCAAGTGGGGCGGTGTGCTGAGGAAGAGATGACGGGGAGGAGAGCCGCATGCTGGAGGAACTGAAAATACGCAACCTGGCAGTGGTAGAAGACGCGGCGATCGAGTTCGCTGACGGACTTAATGTCCTCACAGGCTCGACCGGTGCGGGGAAATCGATCATTCTTACCGCAGTAGAGCTTCTTTCCGGCAGCAGGGCGAAACGTTCGATGATCCGAAAGGGAGCGGACGGTCTTGCCATCGAGGGCATCTTCCGGGTGCCTTCCGGTTTCAAAGAAATCAGGGAACTCTTCGGGATGGACGAGGGTGACGCTCATCTGTCGATCCAGAGGGAGTTCTCCGTCTCGGGCAGGAGCAGGATCAGGATAAATGGAACAGTTTCGACAGGCGCGAACGCCCGGGAGGCAACTTCGGCACTGATTGAACTTCACGGACAGCACGGACAGCAGGAACTGCTCGATCCGGCGAGGCACATACGGTTTCTCGATCTGACAGGCGGATACGACGCTCTGCTCGAAGAATGCCGGGAGAAGAGTACATCATTTCGGGATTCATGGAAGCGGCTCAGGGCTCTGCGGGTGGAGCAGGAAGAGAACCGGAACAAGGAGGAGTTTCTCAGGTTCAAGTTGAGTGAACTTGAGGGACTGATGCTGGAACCGGGCGTCGACGTCACGCTGGAGAGAAAGATCAGAATGCTGGAGAACATCCAGCTATATGTTTCGGCACTCGAATCCGCCGCCGCCAGACTGGCGGGAGATGGCGGTGCGATCGATATGGCCATAGAGGCTGAGAAGGCAATGGCTTCTATCTCAGATCTCGACGAGAGATGGGAAAGGGCTTCCGAGGAGATCGCTTCGGCCGTGATCTCCCTGAGGGAGACTGTGAGAGATATAGATTCCGGCCGCAATCCGGACGTGGAGGACGGTGAAGCGCTCGAACCGCTGCAGGAGAGACTGGCAGCCATACAGAGGACCGCGAGGAAATACGGGACCGATGCGGACGGCCTTGCCGCGGAACGCGACAGGATCAGGGAGATACTGATAAACCTGGAAGAAGGATCCGACGGGATCGAAGAGGCGCTTACCGCCACCTCCAGGGCAAGGACCCGGCTGGAACCGGTTCTGGAGAGGTTGACCGCGAAGAGAAGAAAAGCCGCCGGTAGACTGGACGCCGATGTAACCTCCGAACTCGCTGAAATGGGAATGAAGGGCGCTCTGTTCAGCACAGTCGTTGGTACACGGGAAATTAGAGCTTTCATGGAAGATAGCGATGAGCTAGATTTATTTGACGGGGGCAGGGACGAAGTGGAGTTCATGATAAGGACGAACGTGGGTGAGGAACTTCATCCCCTCGCCGATGTAGCGTCAGGTGGTGAGTTATCGAGGATCACCCTCGTCCTGAAGAAACTCCTTGTACGCGAGCGGCGTATCCCTACCCTGATATTTGACGAGATCGATACCGGCCTCGGAGCCGATATGGGAACAGTCGTGGCCGGGAAACTCTCGGAACTGGCCGGAAGGTACCAGGTCATATGTATAACGCATCTGCCGCAGGTTGCGGCAGGGGCTGCACAGCACATTTCAGTGAAAAAGACCGTCAGCGGCGGCAGGACGAGGACGACCGCCTCGGTCCTGACTGGAGATCAGAGGACGGAAGAGATAACGAGGATGCTCGGAGGCGGCGGAGAATTAAGGGAGAGGCTCGCCGAGGAGCTCCTCGACGGAGGGAAAAGCGCCCGTAGCTCAGCTGGATAGAGCACCAGCCTCCGGAGCTGGGTGTCGGAGGTTCGAATCCTCTCGGGCGTGCTATAGGTTTCGCCGTCCTGCCGCTTCCTGCGGGACGGCGAAACCGCTTGAAAGGAAATGCTGTTGAAAACCCCGGTCATGCTTCTTGCAATCGCCAGCGCTCTGGCAATCATTCCGTTCGTGAAAGACAGCGGTGCGGAGCCCGGCGGGTTGATGGCGAACGCCGATTCTCTCGAGGCGATGGTCAGGTTCCTCTCGGTCGACCCATCCACATCTCAGCTTAGAAGCAGGTACGCGCAGAGGGAGAGCGAGCTGGCCGAGATAGCCGATTCCCTGACTGCCAGGCTGGAGCGATACACAGGAGTTTCCGCGACACGCCAGAGTTTCGAGTTTGAAGGAAGAACAGGCGATCGCGACTCGATCTTCACCGGCGAAAACATCATATGCAGGGTGGAGGCGGAAGGATACTCATCCGGGGTCCTTCTGGTGACTGCGCACTTCGATGCCATCGCGCGGCGCAGCTATCCCGGGGACTGGGACAATGCCTGGGTCCACTCGGTGGCGCCGGGAGCTGATGATAACGCGACGGGGGTAGCCGCGGTGCTGGAGGCAGCCAGGCTCCTGTCGCCGCTCGACCTTCCTTTCGACCTGGAGTTTGTATTGTTCTCCGGGGAGGAACTGGGGAGGCTCGGAAGTATACATTACGTCTCGCTGTGCGATGCCGGCTGTGCCGACGATCACCTGGGAGTGATCAACGCCGATATGATCGGGTACTCTGGAAACGGTACCGGCGCTTCCGTGATGAGCGACTTCCGTTCCGGCTGGCTGGCCGAAATGATCATGGATCACGCCGCGAGAGTCGATCCCGGCCTCGAGATAGACCTGATAAAACCCGGTCCCTCGAACTGGGATCATGCGTCATTCTGGGAGCGTGAAGAGGGGAGGCTGCCCGCCATAACTCTCGCAGAGCCTCTCGGACCGACCGGTTCTATAACTTACCCCTATTACCATACTGTCGAGGATACGATAGGGTATGTCGATTTCGAACAGACGCGCCGGGTGGCATCACTGATAAACGGGTTCATAGCGTCCTTTTCCGGTGCGCCCGCGGAAATCTCGATGCTCGAACCGGATCTCCTCGTTCTGGTAAACGACGCGATCCGTAATGAAAACGTCTTCCGGGCGGGCGAGATGATCTCAGTGCGCCCAAGGGTCAGGAACACCGGCGGAACTCCGCCGCCCTCAGGTGCCACCGTTCGTCTCGACGTATGGCTTGAGAATGCCTCGGGCCGCAGGCAGATCTATTCCGGCGAACTGGCTCCGGCGGATCCGTTGAGATTCTCCCATACCGATATCCTGCTCGGTACAGGCAGCGGTCTGGGGGGAGGGAATGTCGTAACAGCCGAGATAACGGTTTCCGGGATGGAAGACGATCCGGCGGACAACAGGGCTTCGGTCTATTTTGTCATGGAGGGAGCAGGTTCACCTCTCGAGAATCATCATTTCAGCCCGAACCCGATCAACACTTCCTTCCAGATGGCGAAGTTCTGCGTCAATGCCACTGAGGAAATAAACTTCACGCTGGAGATATATTCGCTCGAGGGTGACCTCCTCGGAAGCGCCAGGCTGGGTTCCGGATATGGTGCACCAGTACCAACCGGTCTCAGCTGTCACTCCTGCGGCGACATGTTTCCTGGAATCCGGGACCTCGCCTCGGGTATATACTTGTACAGGCTGAACGTTTTCGCTGAAGACGGCAATTCGACCGGTCATCATGGCCGATTCGCCATAGAGAGATGAACCCGGAGGCAATCGAAAGGAATCCTCACCCATGTTGATCCTGTTGAGAACATTTCTCTTCATCATCGCAGGGTGGTACCTGATCAAGTGGCTCGTCAGGTGGATCACAGGCGGAGCCGGTGGGGATGGAAGTGAGAAGAAAGTGACAAAGGAAGACAGGTACGAGGCCCTGACCGACCAGAAGATCGATGATGCCGATTACGAGGATCTCTGAGGAGGGAGGCATGACGAGATGATACTCACTCCAAGGAAGCCGGATAGAAGGCATTTCAGGTCTCCCATAAGGGAAGCCCGAAAGCGGGAAAGGGAGTATTATTACGCAGCCGTATCGGTGCTTGTGGTGAAAATCATACTCCTGGTTTTCCTTTGCATCCTCCTGTATGTCACTCTTCAGCTCTTTCCAGGGATGTTTCCCGAGGGCTCCGTGCTGAAACGTTACGGTGTTTCGCTGCTCATGGCCGGATTCATACTCGCCCTGCTGCGCTTTATCATTAATAATATCAAAGAGTTGCGAGAAGCATCGAAACTGCGACACGAATAGACAGCTGTGGAGTGTCTCGTACTGCCGGAACCTTTTTCTTCAGAACAGGTTATTAAGATTCAAGCCAGGCCGGCGTGGCATATGTCTTGCAATATCGGGGACTGTCCAGGCGACGTGAATGGAGAATAATGTCCACCAAGATCGATGAAAAAGATATCCTTTTCAGCACTTTTGCCGAGATTACGAGCATTATCAGTCTTGGCCGGGACAACCGTGTCATATTCAACAAGATCATTAATATCGCGCTCGATCTGCTTCCGGCCAGAAGGGTGTACCTGATCTATGTGGACGACCACAGGATCGTGAAGTATTCCGGAGAGAGACAGGATAGAGGTAGAAAGATCAGTGTCGAGGATCTTCCGGAATCGAATGGCATCCTGAACTGGCTGAGCAGGGAAGTCAGCGTGCCGATGGCAGGAGACGGCGTGTTCGGCATAGATCTGTCGACCCTTGCGACGGAATGTCTTCAGGGCGACGACAGGTCTTCGATGGTCATCTCAGCTCCGCTTATGGCCAAGAATTCCCTCCTGGGAGTTATCCTGGCGATCCAGGATCAGGACAGACAACAGTTCAGCGAAGATGATATTCATCTGCTGACCATGATGGCCAACCAGGCTGCAATCGCATTCGAGAATTACCTGCTCTACCGTAAACTCGAGATGGAGTCGATCACGGACGGCTTGACAGGTGTATATAATTACAGGTTCCTCATCCGGTCTCTGAGGGTGGAGGTAAAAAGAGCCAAGAGGTTTAACTCGACCTTCTCCTTTCTTATGCTGGACGTGGATAATCTGAAGGAATACAACGACAGGAACGGACACCTGTCGGGCAGCAGGGCGCTTACGAACATAGCCAGGATCCTCAGCGACAGCAGCAGGGAGATCGACATCGTAACAAAATACGGGGGAGATGAGTTCGGGATCCTTCTTCCGGGAACATCAGGAGAGGGAGCGAGCATCTACGGGGAAAGAGTGCTCGAAGGGGTGAGGAATTACATGTTCGACGGGAAAACCCCGGGACTTCTTACGTGCAGTATCGGGATCTCGGTATACCCGGATGACGCGTCAGGCGTCGAGAAGATCATAGACAAGGCGGACACGGCACTGTATAAAGCGAAATCAGACGGTAAAAACAGCATCAGGATCTACTCCAGTCTCGAATTCGTCGGGCGCACTTGAAACCTTTGACGCCAAGAGACAATTGTTATAATCTGAACAACGAAAGTCTGAAAGGGGGACGAATTTGGGACTGAGAGAAAAATTGTCTGAAAAAAAAGCGGTTCAGTCTGTGATCGGGCTGGGCTATGTCGGACTTCCGCTGGCGGTTGAATTCTCCAAGGCAGGTCTTAAGACTGTAGGAATCGACATCGACAGCAGGAAGGTAAAAGAGGTCAATGCGGGCAGGAGCTATATCGGTGACGTGGACGGGGCTGAACTGTCGAAAGTGGTCGGCTCCGGTATCCTTCGCGCAACTGATGATTTTTCGATCCTGGCCGATGCGGACACGATAAATATCGCGGTTCCCACACCTCTCAGGAAGACCAAAGATCCGGACATATCCTATATCGTAGCGGCTCTCAAAGAGATACGTAAATATCTCCACAAGGGCCAGCTGATCATACTTGAGAGCACTACATATCCGGGAACAACAGAGGAAGTCATGCTTCCCCTTCTCGAGGAGACAGGTCTGAAGGTCGGAAAGGACTTCTACCTCGCCTTTTCACCGGAGAGAGTCGATCCGGGAAACAAGCACTATTCGACAAAGAACATACCCAAGGTAGTCGGCGGGGTTACGCCGGCATGCACTGAACTGGCGGCGATGCTGTACAGAGCCGCGGGGATAAATCCCGTCCCCGTCAGTTCGACGAGAGTGGCGGAGACGGTAAAGCTGCTCGAGAATACCTTCAGGAGCGTCAATATCGGCCTGGTGAACGAGATTGCGATGATGTGCAACAGGATGGGTATTAATGTGTGGGAAGTCATCGATGCGGCGGCGACAAAGCCTTTCGGTTTCATGCCGTTCTATCCCGGTCCAGGGCTCGGCGGCCACTGTATTCCGATCGATCCGTTTTACCTCTCCTGGAAGGCCAAGCAGAGCGGATTCGATGCGAGGTTCATCGAACTTGCCGGTGTGATCAACGGCGACATGCCCGGTTATGTCGTAGTGAGGGTCTCGGAGGCCCTCAACGAACGGAAGAAATGCCTGAATGGTTCGAAGATCCTTGTAATGGGGGTCTCATACAAGAAGGATATAGACGATACCAGGGAATCGCCCGCATACGACATCATACGCCTGATCAGCAAGATGGGTGCGGAAGTCTACTGGAACGATCCATTTGTAGAGAAACTCGAAGAGGAAAGCAACCTGGCGGATTTCCTCGAATACGATGCAAAGAGTGTGGCGGGGATGGACTGCGCGATCATTGTGACCGGGCATACCGGAGTAGATTATTCCGTGCTTGTAGAGAACTGCCCGATGATCTTCGACGCGAGGAACGTTCTCAAAGAGTATGACTCCGACAGCATCGTAACTATGTGATCAAGACCTGAACGGAGGATACATGCCTCGATATCTGGTAACCGGGGGAGCCGGATTCATCGGTTCCAACATCGCGGAGAAACTCGTGGAACTGGGTGAGGAGGTCGTCGTATTCGACAACCTGTCAACCGGGCACACGGGGAACCTGGAGCATATCCGGAAGGACATCAAATTTATCAAGGGCGATATAAGGAATTCTTCAGAGGTAAGAATGGCGCTCGACGGGGTGGACCATGTGCTCCATCAGGCTGCTCTCGCGTCAGTACCAAGAAGCATCGACGATCCTGTGCTCGTCAATGAGGTAAACGTCGGAGGCACTCTAACAGTACTGGAAGAGTCGCGGCGCGCGGGCGTCAGATCTGTCGTATATGCCGCCTCTTCCTCGGCATACGGGGATAGTGAGATCCTGCCCAAGAAAGAAGACATGCTGCCGGCGCCTCTCTCTCCGTACGCGGTGAGTAAACTCGTCGGAGAACATTACTGCTCGGTATATTCGCAGGTATATGGAATGCCGACTGTCAGCATACGATATTTTAATGTATTCGGCCCGAGACAGGATCCCGCGTCCCAGTACGCGGCAGTGATACCGATCTTTATCACCCATCTTCTCGAAGGGAAGAGCCCTACGATATACGGGGACGGCGAACAGAGCAGGGATTTCACTTATGTCGGTAACGTCGTCAAGGCGAACATCATGGCCGCCCAGTGGGGAGAAGCGGCGGGCCAGGTCATTAATATCGCGTGCGGAGGACGGTTCACGCTGAACGAGCTCTACAAGCTGCTCTGCGAAATGATCGGTGAATCGATAGATCCTGTATACGAGGATACAAGGCAGGGGGACGTCAAACATTCACACGCGGATATCTCGTTGGCGGAGGAACTGCTCGGTTACTCCGTCGAGACAGGTTTCGAGGAGGGATTGAAGAGGACGGTCGATTGGTACAGGCAGTCAGGAAAGCGCTGACAGGCGCCTTTTCCCTTTACAGCGGTAAAGAACTGCAGATACATTAGTGACCGGCATGAGAGGCAAGATGAAAGGCTTTATTAAAAATGGATCGTTCCTGATCGCGCTCAGCCTGATGGCAATAGTGTTTCTGTCTTCGCCGGCGGCCGCTCAGGAGGTTATTCTAAGGGCCGGAGACAGGGTGGAATTGACTGTTCCCCAGCGGGAGGCACTCGACAGGACCCTTACCCTCGATCAACAGGGCCTGGTCACCTTGCCGATCATAGGGAAGATCGCTATCGGCGGCATGACCGTTGATGAAGCACGGAACGTACTTCTGCGGGCCATGAGAGACGTCTATCCCAGTGTCAGAAGTATATCACTCAGTCTGCTGGGGGAGGAGTCCAGGCGCACGATATACGTCCAGGGCGAGGTCGTAGACCCCGGAAGGTACGGATTCGAGAAGAATCCCAATGTCTGGGAAGCCATCCGGGAAGCGGGCGGAACAACAGCCAACGCGGCTCTCGAGGTAGTCAGGGTGATAAGGGCGGAGGGTGAATACCAGCGGACTTTCCTTGTGAACCTGAAGGAAGCTATCGAGACCGGCAAGATAGATGAGCTTCCACTTCTTCAACCCGGCGATGCGGTCATAGTCTCGCAAAGCACTGCGATACATGCTGGCACCGGCTCTGTCAAGGTGATCGGAGCCGTGGCGGCGCCCGGCCCCTACCAGCTTGAAGGGAATAAGACACTGCTCGACGCCATCCTCGCTTCAGGAGGATATTCCCCGAACGCTGATCTGAAAAACGTGGTTGTCATAAGGACGATGCCTGATGGAGCGCAGCTTACCCTGACGTTCAACTTCAAGAGATATCTCGATGAGGGGGATATCAGGCACAATCCCCTGATTCTTTCTGACGATACGGTCCACGTTCCAGCCGAGACGACCGGTCTGGCGGTATTCAAGGACCCGAGGTTCTGGCTGGCCGTTATGACAGCATACGCAGCCGTCTACGCTATTCTTCAATAAGGGATCACAGTGGAAGATGTCCGTAAATTCGTTCCTGAAGAGGAAGATCAGAAGATAGACATTTACGCTTACTGGAAGATCTTCTGGAGAAAGAAGTTCTACCTCATCGTACCTACGGTCCTGGCTCTTGTCATATCGGGCCTGGGCGTAAGACATCTCACGCCAGTGTATGAATCCTCAACACTGGTCGCCGCCGAGGAGCAGAATATCCTCGCCGGGATGAGCAGGTATCTAGATCCTGTACAGAATCGAAGGGCCGATCAGGACAGGCGCTTCAGGTCCATGATAGAGACCAGGATCATGAGCAGGGAGTTTCTCGAGGCGGTCATAAATGATTTCGGGCTGCTCAGGTCTTACGTTGACAGAACGCCCGATTCCTCTGGAGAGGGGCTCTCCGAAGAGATGCTGGCTCTCAGGAGACTTGTAAGGATCCTCAGGAATAAGATCAGCGTACGCTCGACAGTGCCAGGGTACTACAGCATCAGCATCCTGGATTCCGATCCGGGGACTGCTCATGTCCTCGCAGCCAGGATCAGCGACAAGTTCATCGAGGTCACGCGGCTGGCCAAGCTCCAGGAATTGAGACAGGCGGGAGCGTTCAGTGACGAACAGCTGGCGATCTACAAGGAGAAGCTGGAGGCTGCCGATAACGAACTCGAGCGTGTAAGGCGCGAGCTCGCTACTACAGGCGCGGAGCGAAATCCCATCAACTCGACCAATGTTAATATTGCTGAACTCAAGGTTTCCTCTATCGGCGCCCAGGTCGGGAGAAACGAGTTGGGGCTTAAAAAGGTCAGGGAAAATCTTGCTGCTGTCTTCGGGATGGTTCCTTCGACCGACAAGATCGCTTCGGATGAGGCTTTGAATAATCTCGAGCGACAGATCCTGGCGGACACGGAAGAACGAATTCTCCAGGAGTTGGCGGGAAATGAGCGGGCCGACACTGACCTGGCTTCTTACGAAGCCCTCTGGGAGGAACTTCGTACCCGCGTCACGGAGATCGTACATGCCGAGTACAGCGAGTTTGCCAACGATTTCAAGCCGCTCATCACAGAGTATTTCTTCCAGCGTATACAGACGGATTTCTTCCGATCGATCGAGAGAAGGCTGAACGGCTATATTTCCCAGTACAGGGAGAATATCAGCAGAAGGCCGCAGCTGCTGCGCGAGGAGAGCAAGCTCGTACACGAGGTGGCGACCAGCCAGACTATATATGATGCCTTCCTCGAATCCAAGACATCATCGCAGATCAACGAGGCGATGCAGCGCACTCAGCTCGGTGTCCGCATCAGCGTGATCGAGAAGGCCGAGAGGCCGATAACGCCCGTCAAGCCTGACAAGATCAAGCTGATCATAATCGCGACCATGTTCGGGATCGCCTGCGGATTCGGAGCGATCCTTATCACTGAGTATATGGACGACTCGTTCCGGTCGGTAGAAGAAGTTCAGAGGATTATGAAACTGCCCGTTCTCGGTACGATTCCAAAAACGATATCTCATTTCGCCTGGGAGAGGAAGAAAAGGGGAAGGATGATCCTCATCTGGAGCATCGGACTGATACTGTTCGTCTGCCTGGTCTCGGGAGCCTTGTTTATATACTCTCAGGCTCTGCAGGAATCGAGCATAGGTGTAGAGCTTGCCGATGATCCGTCGGGAAGGTAGATCTTGGAAAAGGACAAGAAACAGACTATTTACGATATCTTCGATCAGGAGAGCCCCATCGCTACCGAGATGCGGCGCCTCTATTCAAATATACGTCATATCGAAGGGAAGAATCCGAAGAGAAGCTTCCTCGTGACAAGCGCTGAAAGGGGAGAGGGCAAGAGCACGGTGGCCTCGCATCTGGCACTCACAGTGGCGAGGTTCAGGGGCAAGAAATCCCTTCTGATCGATGCCGACCTGAGGAGACCGAGGATACACCAGATATTCGATGTCCCGAGAGAGCCGGGTCTGTTCGAATGTCTCAGCGGTGAGATCGATCCACTCGAAGCGGTGAAGGACACTCCGATCGAGAATCTCAAGATCATTCCAGCCGGGAGACGGGTCAAGTCACCGGCTCATCTTTTCGAAGGCGATATCATGACGGAGATCTTCGAGAAGATAAAATTCTATTACGACATCGTGATAGTGGATAGTGCGCCGGTTATCCCTGTGAGCGATCCGATGCTGATCTCGAGCGTTCTTGACGGCGTGATCCTGGTAATGCTTGCCGGCAAGACTCCCAGAAAGGTGGTTCTCAGGGCGAGAAATATCCTCCTTGACGCGAAAGCGGATCTCCTCGGTGTAGTCGTGAACAATATGTCCGAGGTCCTGCCCTATTATTATGACTACAGGTATTACGGGTACATGGAGAGTGAAGAGAAGTAGAGGGTTTCTGATGAAGAGATTAAATATCATTCTCCTTGCGGCAGCAGTATTGACTATAGCGGCAACAGGGCCCGCATTTGCCCGGGATTCTGCCGGAGCGCGGGATTCTCTATGTATACACTTCGCAGGCGATTCGCGCGACCTTATGGTCCAGCTGCGCAGCGGAATGATCCTGAGCGGCACAGTACCCCTGACTCTCTGCAGTCTCGAGCCCGGGATCACCTATGATCTGACGGTAAGGGGGTACGGACTGGAAGTAAGAAGGGGATACCTCTCCATCGATGAGCGTGGCGCTGTATCCATAAGGGGCAATCGCCTGGGAACGTTCGCGAGGAACCTCGTTCCCGGATGGGGATCGATAAATGTGGGGAGAAAAAATGCCGGGTGGTCCGACCTGGTCGATATCGCGGTCGGGGGAATGATATCGTACAGGGAACAGAGAGAGTATCAGCATATTGAAAACAGGTACTCGATCCTGATGGAGCAGCTCAAGGCCGCGGACACAGTTGAGGACAGACAGAAGATCAGGATCGACGCTAACAGGGCTTCGCGCGATCTGAACGTCCAGAACGCACACAGAAAACGTATCATCGGATATACAGCTTTTATGTACGCCTTTCAGCTGATCGATCCATGGCTGGTCGGTAATCCTCCCAAAACCGCTGCAGGTGCGGGCGGATCAGTAGTGGAACTGAGGGGGGCGGGATCGAGTACGGTGAAGGCTGCCCTGTTGTCGCTCGTACGGCCGGGCAGGGGGCAGTTCTACCAGGGAAAGAATACAAGAGGCGTGATCTACTCCATTGGTACTACAGCGGGTGTCTTCATGGCACTGGAAAGCCTCAACAGGTATGAAGAGGCAGTAAACCTCTACGAGTTGAATCTGGAGTATTTTTCGGCGGCTGAAACCGTTGAGGACAAGGAATATTTCCGCAATCGTTCCGGAGCATACTGGACCGACGTGGACAAGACCCGCAGATGGAGGAACACCTCCTACATCATACTGGCGGGAGTATGGGCGATGGGTGTAGTCGACGCATTTATTCCGGGGCGTGAAGACGCTCCGCCGAACGATATCTCATTTGATGTAGGTCCGACGCACGCTGCTTTCGTGTACAGATTCTGATAAGCGGAGGATGATCTGATGAAGAAAAGCATGTTATGCATAATGGTCGCCGCGGCGGTCATACTGCCTTCCTGTTTCGATGACATCGAAGAGGTGCCGCTGATCATAGAGGAAGAAGATCTGCGGGCTCCCGTCAGTATCAGGACTATTATGGGAGACAGCCAGATAATCCTTTCGTGGACCTCAGTCGAGAAAGCTGTCGCATACAGGCTGTACAGGTCTCAGACCCTTGGTGAGGAATGGGTGCGGATAGTCGAGACTGCCGACACCCTGCACATCGATGAGACAGTAGTGAACGGGCTCCAGTACCTTTACAGGGTTTCTTCCGTCGGGTCATCCGGTATGGAGAGCCCAAAGTCCGAGCCGGTTCCGGCAACACCTTCCGTTTACTCCATGCTTATCAACGGAGGCCTGGAGTATACCGGATCGAGGGTAGTGGAACTCTCTCTCAACGCACCGGCATCGACTGCCGCGATGCGTATATCGAATTCCCCCGATTTCGGATCGGCCGTGTGGGAGGTATTCTCTTCGCTACGTTCATGGATGCTTCAGGATGGTGATGGGGCCAGGATCGTATACGCTTCCTTCCAGGATCGGTCGGGAGCGATGTCACCGACTGTAAATTCAACGATACAACTCGATACTTATGCCGCAATATCCGGTCTGACGATTACGCCGGAACCGCATACATACACTCCTGGAGCGACAATCCACCTGGCGATGGGAACTGAAGGGGACGAAACCGGAGGATCCGCTTCAGTCGATATCGAGGATCTTACAACCGGATCGATAGTTCTCTCTGACGATGGCAGGGGAGGGGACCCGGTTGCGGGAGACGGCAGATATGAGACTGACTACACGTTTCCTTCCATATTTCGAGGAACAGACTTGATAGTAGTGGCAAGCTTCATAGACCTGGTAGGGAACGAGGCTGTTTCATTCGAATGGAGCGACAGAATCTCTTTTACCGATCCTCCCGAAGCAGTACAACTTTTCGGATCGATAGACTCGACGACAAACAGCATCACGATCAACTGGGAAGAGTCGTCTGATGACAACTTCATTGCATACAGGATCTATCGGGATACACAGACCGGAGTGACCGACGATCCGGCTCTATTCGTCCGGGGTCTGGACTTTATAACGCAGACGACCTATCCCGATTCCGATCTCCAAGAGGGAGTAACTTACTACTACCGGCTATATGTAGCTAATGATCTGGATGAGACAGCGGGAAGCAATGAGATAGCGGCCTCGACATTCGACGCCCTTCCATCACCTGTGGATCTCAGTGATCCGTCCGCGGTTGGAACGGACAGGCTGACACTCGAATGGACCATTAACCCTGACTCCGATTTCATGGAGTACAGGATATACAGGGATACATCGCCCGGAGTCACCGAATCGTCCCAGCTCGTGACTGTCCTGACTAACAGGGAGATCACCTGGTTTGACGATACGGGGCTTGACAACGGAGCGAATTCGTACTACTATCGAATTCTGGTCTACGATCTGGGTGGGCATTACTCGAGAAGCAACGAAGTAACTACAGCGACCCCATGATCTTGCCAGGATAAGCGGCACTAAACTGCGTAAAAATCCACAACTCACCTCATAAATATGGGTATTGTTACCTATGTTTCGGGGAGAGGAGTTTGTCCGGGTGCGGATACCCTGCCAGTTGACATTCGCTTAATGATGTTGTAACAGCGGATTACGGGTGCGATATGACCTGTATTCTACATCAAGAGGGTCTGGTGCATTTGGGGCACGGAAGTTGCAATCCTTCTTATTGAGTATCCTGGGGAGAGTGTATCCTAAAAGTACAGGTGTGAAAGGTCCAAGTTGGTAGTATTCAACCGAACAGCAGTCCGCAACTTCGATGTATCGATTCCGCTGGTCAGGACGGGAATGGATCCCCTGGTCAGTGACATCGGATATCTCGGCAATATCGTTGCCGGGGCAGAGACTATGGTCTCCTCTGGTTTCGAGAGGATCAAGCGTGGTTTCGACATCCTCTTCGCAGGTGCGGCGCTCCTGTTCCTGTCGCCGTTGATCCTCCTGGCAACCGCTTTTATCAGGCTCGAATCCGCCGGCTCGGTCTTTTACAAGCAGGAGAGGATAGGCTTGAACAGGAGAAGCAGCGACAGGCGGGCAAATTCCGCGAGAAGATTCAATGGCGATGACAGACGCAACCGAATCGACAGGCGGAAGAATATTCATGCCGGCAAGCCTTTCCACATCTACAAACTCAGGACGATGTCCGTTGATGCGGAAAAAGCCGGTCCTACTCTTTCGTGCAAGAACGATCCGAGGATAACGAGGGTCGGCCACCTGCTTCGCCGCACACGGATAGACGAGATCCCCCAGTTCATCAATGTCATCAGGGGCGATATGAGCATTGTCGGACCAAGACCTGAGAGATCTTTCTTTATCAACCAGGTCAGGCAGGAGGTCCCGGAATTCCCGTTGAGACTGAAAGTCAAGCCCGGGATCACCGGACTGGCCCAGGTCGAAGACGGCTATACTGAAACTGTCGAGCAGATGACGGGTAAGCTTTACTTCGATCTCAAATACATCTCCAGACTTTCCCTGCCTCAGGAGATAAAGATACTCTTCAAGACGATCTCCGTCGTCATAACGGGAAAGGGCGCCTGCTGAGGTGCCCCCCGATCCGTTTTCGCGCCTCATATCCTATTCCTTGACTACCCTCCTGTCCGCTATTAGAATCCATCAACGGTGACAATATGCGATGGATGAATGATTATCTATGGATAGCGGCCCTGTATACGGGTTTTCTCGTAATTGCCGTGCTGTGGCCGCCCTCTGCCTGGGTTCTCATCCCGGCAGGCATTGCTGTGATCGCTGTTGTCAGCTTCAGGCGCAAACGGTTACGCGGCAAACGGATAGAAAACATCCAGAGGAGGTTGTCGAATCTCAAGAGCGAGGGACTCTTCCTCGATGAGAATATCGGCGACACAGGCGACGATATCTTCTACAAGATGATCATCACCCTCCTCACTGATCTCGAGCGGACACTGTTCAAGCTTGTGGAAAAGAACATTCAGTTACTCAGCCTAAAAGAGATCGGGCGGAGCATCATCAGTTCACTCGACGAGAAGAAACTTGTCGATTCTGTCTTCGACTATCTCGTTCATGGGGTGGGCTATAAAGAGGCTGCGTTTATAATACTCCGCAAGAGGACGAAGTGCTTCCAGGCAATTGTGACGATCGAGAAGGCAAACAATCTCGTCAGGCGCGTGGTGAATTTCGGGCTGGAAGATCTGGATGGTGCAGTAAGGAATTCCCTCGCTACAGGCAAAGCCTTTTTGATCAAGGATGTCAGAATGCATCCTCTGATCGATGTGGAGGGAGAATCTCTCTTTCCCGATAGTACGATGTCCTCATATATATGTGTTCCCCTGATGAAATCCTCCGGCGCTAAAGGGTGCTGCAGTACCGAGTCATGTATCCTCAGGCAGATGGGGGAATGCGACGATGAATCGGATGAGGCGACTCCATTCCTTACCAGTGCCGAGTGCCTTTCATGTCCTGATCTCCCGCTTCTGGGTGCGCTTCTGGTTTCGGACGGATACAGGGCGACATCTCTGACGAACATCGATCAGGTCACAGTGGAGACGGTGGGGTCTCTGGTAGGTTCGAACATGGAGAACTGGATTCTCTACCAGGAACTTCGCCAGGTGGAGAGGTTCAGGGAAAAGGTCTTCGAAGGCATGATGCACGGTCTGATAGTAGCCGATATGGAAGGGAAAATCACATTCGCCAACAGAAGCGCGAGAGAAATGAGCGAGATCGAAGAGCAGGAGATGATAGGCAGGCATATCGATGAACTGATCATCGATGACGAATCAGGGAAGAATCGCAACGGTTCGCCGGTATTCGGGGCCCTGGACGGCGGAGATTCGATAGCGTTTCACGAGGCCTACCTGAGGCTTTCGAAGGATGCCTGCATACCTGTAAGGATGAACGTATCCCCACTTATCGGCGATGACAATGATACCCAGGGCGCTATTGTGCTCTTCGCGGATGTCAGCGAAATAAAGAGGATGGAAGAGACCCTCAAACACCTGGACAATCTCGCGGTCCTCGGGCGCTTCGTATCCGCCATCGCTCATGAGATAAGAAATCCCCTCACGGGGATCGCTGCCGGAATCCAGTATCTTGACAGAAGCGCAGAGTTGAACGAGGAACACAAGGAGAACATCTCTCATATCCTGGCAGAGGTTGACAGACTCAACAGGATCATCACTGATCTCTTCAAGGTCGCCAAACCGAGAAATCTGCTGTATCAGGAATCCGATCCGGCGGCAATAGTAGAAAAATCGTTCAAGTCGATCAGTGATATCATAGACTCCAGAAAGGTCAACTTCACAAGCAGCATCGCCCCTGAAGTCCCGAATGTAGAGGTCGATCCGGACCAGATAACACAGGTCCTCATCAATCTGATCAAGAACGCTGCGGAAGCAGTGGAGGAGGGAGGGCACGTCAGTGTGGTCGTAAGGCCTTTCAACGACAGTGAGCCCGATATGAGGAGACACAAAACGAAGGATATCTTCATCATTGAGGTAGCGGACGACGGACCGGGAATCGATGGAAAAGACAAGAAGAGTATCTTCCTCCCGTTTTTCTCGAAGAAGAAAGGTGGAACGGGACTGGGGCTGTTCGTCACACACAGCATAATTCAGCACCATCAGGGGAGTATTAAGGTGATTTCGGAGCCTGGTGATGGTACGATATTTCGCGTCTATCTGCCTGTGACGCGTCCTGTACAGGGAGGAAAAGTTGAAACCAGTAGTGCTTTTGGTAGATGACGAGGACACCATACGTCTATTTCTGGAAAAAACACTGAGAGATGAGGGGTATGAGGCCCTGACGGCCGCTACCGGTGAAGAGGCGCTCGAGCTTACGAGGAGCGAACTTCCCGATCTGATCCTCCTTGACCTGAAGCTTCCTGATATCAATGGAATCGAGGTCCTTCAGCGAGTCAAGGAAGAGGTCCCCGAGGTAAGCGTCATAATGCTGACAGCCTTTGGTGACATCGAGACCGCTGTATCCGCCATCAAGAAGGGCGCATTCGATTTCGTCAGTAAACCCGTCAACCTCGAGCAGCTTCTCCTGGCCGTGGAAAAGGGACTGGAATCACAGAAACTGAACAGGGAGCTCTTCCAGCTCAGGCGCAGGCTCAAGATCGATATGGACGATGGACATGTTCCCAGCGAGAGCGCCAAGATGAAAGAGATCTATAAAATAGTCAGAACGGTCGCTCAGAGCGAGACAACGACGGTCCTCATCCAGGGTGAAAGCGGTACGGGCAAGGAAGTGATCGCCAACATGATCCACCGCTACAGCCCGAGGCATGACAAAGTGTTCCTGGAGATCAACTGCGCTTCTCTGCCGGAGGAACTGCTGGAGAGTGAACTTTTCGGGCATGAAAAAGGAGCCTTTACAGATGCAAAGCTCCAGAAGGTCGGGCTCCTCGAACTGGCCAACAAGGGAACCCTGTTCCTCGACGAGATCGGAGAAATGAGTCTCACGATACAGGTAAAGCTTCTGAGGGTTCTCGAACGTATGACATTCAGGCGAGTGGGGGGGACCAAGGATATCAAGGTCAGCGTCAGGATAATATCAGCTACGAACAAGGATCTGGAAGCTGCGGTCAGGGATAAGGAATTTCGGGAGGACCTTTACTACAGGCTCAAAGTGATCCCGATATTTATTCCCCCGCTGAGGGAGCGCAAGGAAGACATATTCGTTCTTCTCAAACATTTTATGAACCGATTCAACAAGCAGTTCAACAAGAACTTTGTCGAGGTCGAAGACGAGACATTCAAGATGATTCTTGCATATCCGTGGCCGGGTAACATCCGTGAACTGAAAAATATTGTCGAGAGGATCGTTCTGCTCGAGGATGACACAGTCCTCAAACCGGTCCATCTACCGGAGAGCATTCGCAGCGGCGGTTCGGACGCGCCCCGAAAATCGGTCATTCAGCATATCGAGGTCGCTCTCGGAAGACCCTATCCCGAAGATGGTATCGAGTTCGAGGAGATGGTCAGAAATACAGAGATGGAACTGATATCAAAGGCGATGAAGGAATCAGGCGGGAACCAGAGCAGAGCCTCCAGGCTCCTTCGCCTGAACCGGGACAAACTGAGATACAGATTGAAGAACTTCGACATGGCACAGGATGTAAACGGGGATGAATAACAGGGCACTCGTCGTGAGCATCGCACTGGTTGGTGCTTTACTCGCAGTATCCTGCACTTATTACGGCACTACCAGCAGAACCGCGGGCGACATTGCCAGGATCTCCGTGCCATATTTCTCGAACAGGACTTCGGAACCCGACGTGGAGATCGAGATCACCGATCAGATCATTCTTGGAATAGCAAAGGACAATACGCTGAAAGTCGTTGACGAAACCGAGGCGGACGCTTCGCTCGAGGGAACGGTCATGAAGTACAGGAATACACCTTTTACATTTTCAGAAGGCGAGACGCAGATACAGGCCGAGCAGTACCGCCTGATGATTGAAATCAGGGTGTCACTGTTCAGCCCCTCGCAGAACGCGTACATATATGAGGACAAATTGATAAGGGCGCACGGGGATTACTACCTCGAGACAACCGCGGACCAGAATTACGAGAATGCGATTGCGGAAGTCTACCAGGATCTGGTAGAGGGTATTCTCGCCGCGACAGTTCAGGACTGGTAAATATGAAAGCCGGGCTCGATTACTACAGAAAATTGTTCTCTGAAATTGATTCCGGCGCGGTGCATCCTGTCTATCTGCTCAAGGGTGAGGAACATTTTGTCATGGAGGAGATGGCTGCCCGTATGACCGACAGATTCGTCACGGAGGATATGAGAAGCTTCAATCTCAGCATAGACCATGGTTCAGAGATCGATATCAAGACATTCGTTTCAACCGCCCGTTCTTTTCCATTTCTCTCTGATCGCAGAGTCATGATCGTTCGCGAGCTGGAACGCTTGAAAGGCAAGTGGAAGCAGCTGATCGATTATTGCAGCGATCCGGTCGATTCGACAATTGTCATTCTTCTTTTCGCTACTCATGACGACAAAGGGCGACGGATCCGTCCGCCGAAAGATTTTCCGGCTCTTGAGAAGAAGGTAAAGGCAAGAGGCAGGGTGATGCAGTTCGACAGCCTCAACGACAGCGGTTTGAGAAAATGGATCTCTTCGAGAGTGAAACGACTCAACTTCGATATAGACGCGGGTTGTGTAAACAGTCTGCTTTCAAGCACCGGAGCGAATCTCTACGACCTAAGCAACGAGCTGGAAAAGCTCGGTGTGGTATTTGAGGGCGGGCGGGTCTCCGGGGATGATGTGGCTTCTGTTGTGGGCAGCTACAGGATGCGGAGCATCTTCGACATGCTCGACAGTATCGGAAAGGGCGACTCTGCTTCAGCTATGATGATACTTTCAAGCCTCATTAATTCTGGTGCGGAAAGGCCATCTGTTGTAGTCTATCAATTGATACGCCACTTTCTCTGCCTGCTGCGGATCAAGGCTGGACAGGGCGGTGGCGGTTACAAATACGATAAGCTCAAGAATGAGGCCGGCAGACTCAAGACCCGCGAGATCATTGTCTGGCTGGAGAACCTGAGGACGACAGAGATCCTCATGAAGAGTACGGTGTTTCCAGAGGAACTCCTTCTCGACAGCGCTATACTCCATTCGATGAACGGCAGGCTGATAGATCAGGAAGCGGGAAGAGCAGGCGCGGCATAAGGAAACTGATGATGCGGGGGTGAAGCTCATGAGCACCGATACTAAGGTGAGAAAGATATCTGACCAGGATTTTGTCGATGTCGTGCTGGAATCGGGAAAACTGGCGGTAGTTGATTTCTGGGCGACATGGTGTGTCCCATGCAGGGCACTGGACGAGATACTGCACGATGTGGCATCCGACTATGACGGGAAGGTCTCCTTCTTCAAGGTAGATGTGAACGAGAGTAACCAGACTGCCAATCGGTATTCGGTCAGGAGCATTCCCATGCTTCTCTTCTTTAACGGCGGAGAGATCGTAGATAGCGCCGTTGGATCGCTCACGAGGGAAGCCATTGAGGAAAAACTCAAGTCGCTGCTTGAATCGGCTTGAGAGGGGATGCCCGTAATCCCATCTTCTGATATACTATGGTGAATTCATTTCATCTCCCGCAAGGGAGAAGGAGGCTGGTCGCTATGGCAGGCAGCGAGGAGCAGAGAATCATTGCCCGGGGTCTGCATTCGCCGGGACCGCTGCTGCTCGTCAAGAAGAAGCTTGATGAGTTCAAGGGCAGACACATCAGAGTAATCGTCTCCAGCGATGACGCAGCTGACGAGATTGTGGACTTCTTTATGAAAATGGGTGCGAAAGTCGAGATCGACAACGCCGGGGATGATATACACGTAGTCGTGGACCTGACAGAATCCGGAGAAGACGCATAATGGAGGAATTCTTCCCCTTCAGGGAAAACGAGAGCAAATGGCAGGAGCGCTGGAGCGAACTGTTCCGGTGTGATTCTGCCGATACCGCCGAGAAATATTATTGCCTGATGATGTTTCCTTACCCCTCGGGATACCTGCACGTGGGGCACGGGAGAAACTATATCATCGGTGATGCCCTGGCTCGATACAAGATGATGGAGGGCAAGAACGTCCTCGCGCCGATGGGCTGGGACTCCTTCGGGCTTCCGGCTGAGAATGCCGCCATCAAAAACAAGATCAGGCCGGCGAAATGGACCGAAGATAATATCGCCTACATGAAGAAGCAGTTCTATCAGTGGGGCGTGATCTACGACTGGTCGAGAGAGGTCGCTTCCTGTAAACCCGATTATTATAAGTGGACACAGTGGCTTTTCCGTGAGCTGTTCGAGGCGGGACTCGCCTACCAGGCCGAAGCCTCGGTGAACTGGTGTCCTTCATGCAAGACCGTTCTGGCAAACGAGCAGGTAGTCGGCGGAGAATGTGAGAGGTGCAGCAGTACGGTAGAGCAGAAGGATCTCAGGCAGTGGTTTTTCAGGATCACAGCTTACGCTGACAGGCTTCTCGATGATCTTGGAAAGCTCGACAAATGGCCCGAGCGTGTACGGGTTATGCAGAAGAACTGGATCGGCCGCTCCGAAGGGGTCGAGGTAACTTTTCCCCTTGAGGGCAGCGATGAGGTCCTGGACTGCTTCACGACACGTGTAGACACGATATACGGCGCGACGTTCATCGTGATCGCGGCCGATCACCCACTGGCGGACGGTATGCTCGAACGTGGTGGGAGGGAAGCGGAAGGAAGGGACTTCGTTTCCCATGCAAGGGAGCTGCGCCTGCAGGAACGTGAAAAGACAGAATTCACAAAAGAAGGATTCTTTACCGGATGCTACGCGATAAATCCAGCCACCGGATGGAAGATCCCCGTCTTTCTTGCCAGCTACGTCCTGATGGATTACGGAACCGGCGTCATAATGGGGGTTCCGGCTCACGACCAGAGAGATTTCGAATTTGTGCGTGAATCTCCGGTAGAGATCCCAGTGGTCCAGGTCATACTGCCTGAAGGCAGTGAACCCGGAGAGATGACAGAGGCGTATGTCGACGACGGAGTGATGCTGAACTCGCAGCAGTTCGACGGGATGAAGAACCGTGTGGCGATGGAGAAGATAACCGATTTCCTTTCGGAAAAGGAATTAGCGAAACGGACAGTTCACTACAGGCTCAAGGACTGGCTGATCTCACGCCAGAGATACTGGGGCGCACCGATTCCTATGATCCATTGCGCGAAATGCGGGATCGTACCTGTACCTGAGGATCAGCTGCCCGTTTATCTCCCTGAAGATGTGGATTTCATGCCCAGGGGCGACGGGAAATCACCTCTAGCAGCTTCAGATGACTTTGTCAGGGTCTCATGTCCTGTATGCGGCGGAGATGCCAGACGGGACACTGATACGATGGACACCTTCGTCGATTCGAGCTGGTATTTCCTGCGATATCTCTCGCCGGATGATAACACGAATGCATTCGATTCCGATCTTGTGAACAGCTGGCTTCCGGTTGACCAGTACATAGGTGGGATCGAACACGCGATCCTGCACCTGATGTACTCACGATTCATTGTCAAGTTCTTGAATGACAGGAAGTTAATAGCATTCGACGAACCATTCGGGAGCCTCTTCACGCAGGGAATGATCACGCGGAATGGCGCGAAAATGTCGAAAAGCGCTGGAAATACAGTTGATCCGAAGCCGCTGATCGATAAATACGGCGCTGATACAGTCAGGATATACACACTTTTCATAGGACCGCCTGAAAAGGACGCTGAATGGAACGACCGCGCCGTCGAGGGCGCGTCGAGGTTTATAAACAGGATCTGGAGACTCTATGCGAAGCATCCGGATATTCTTGGATCCAGTACAGGGGCTGGCGACCTGGATCCAGGAAGCTTCACAGAGATACAGAAATCGCTCTACAGGAAGACCCAGCAGACGATTGACAGGGTCAAAAGAGACATTCTAGGTGGTTCGTTTCACTTCAATACAGCGATAAGCGCTCTTATGGAGCTTGTCAACGAGATCTATCTGTATATCGATAAGGATGAGGATTTCGTCTCAGGCGAAGCTGGCGCCGTGGGCCTGTTCCGTTATTCGATACATACGATCCTGCTGCTTCTTGCGCCTATGGCGCCGCACATGTGCGAGGAGATATGGTCACGGATCGGAAATGAAGGTTCTATCTTTCTCAACCGTCTACCGGAAGCGGATCCGGTATGGCTGGAGGGCGATACATACACGCTTGTCGTCCAGGTCAACGGAAAGGTTCGTTCGAGGATCGAAGCCGCGAAGGATGTGTCAAAGGAAGAGCTTGAGAAAATCGCGCTCGCTGACGAAAGAATAAAAGATTATATAGCGGAGAAAGAGATCCGGAAGGTGATAGTTGTTCCAGGGCGCCTCGTCAATATAGTCGTCTAATACCTTTAAAATAAAGCGAGTACAGCACATGGTCACTAGCCCGACCATGTGGTTAACATAATATATATTATGCGACAATATAGCGAGGGAAAATAGAGGGACCCGGCATCCAGCCGGGCCCCTCTCAATCTCTGTCCGTGACTGCGGGCTAGTTGTTATACATCTCTTTGATAGCGCCCCAGGTCGTCTCCTCTGTTCCGACATCGCAGGTGCCGTTAGGCCCTGTGAACCAGCCTCCGAGTACGGCGACGATCGTCCTGGTGGGATCGTCACACATCGATACTCTGGGCGCGAAAGGTGGCTTGGTGATCTCATTCGATGCCAGCACTCTTATCTGCAGCGGATTGGCGGACATTGGCAGTACGGCCATAGTACCTATGAGCAGATAATCGCTGCCAGCTCCGGTACAGCCTGTGTATGAGCACGCAATACCTGTCGCGATGTTGCCCATTGTCACGGATACATCGGGGCTCTTGGTAAAGCTGGAGATGACCATCAGACCGGCCGGTACCTCTACCCTGAACTCAGCAGCTGTTATACCATCCGGTCCCGAGTCGCTCCTGTAGTACATGATCGTGATATTTGCGGTCACATATGGCCCGAATGTCATGTCGCAATCCGAAGCGCTTACATCGGTGAACATGCCGATCGATCCCTCGTGAGCGAGCGCTCCTGTTGTAAGCGCGAGCAAGATCAGTGCAGTCATTGCCAGTCTCTTCATCGTACCTTCCTCCTTCTTTACTTACCTCATGCCCGGTATCAAAGATTCAAGTTCTCTCCTATTTCAGCCGCAGAATAACCGCAGGTTTTTCGGGGTGTCAAGAAAAAACTATTTATCCTCGACATGCAGCCCGGGGATCTTTTCTCTGTAGTCCCCGAGCAGCGGCAGATGCCAGTACTCCCCGAACAGGGCCTTTACGAAACCGACAACCGACAGAGTCAGCGCGCCCAGCCCTGCTGCAAGCCGGAACAGCCCGATTACGAGCAATCCGACCAGTCTGAGTTTTCCTATCGTCACCTCCAGTATCAATGTCGCCACAATGACGACGCACTCACCAAGCAGTAAAAGGAACCCCTGCCGCGCGTGGTACTTGATGAAGGGGTCATCCTTCGACCGCCACAGAGAGAAAAAACAGAGGAAGGTGAGATAGCTCGTTGCTGCTATCCACCTGGACCTCTCCGAAGGAGAAGCTGTCAGCTCCTCCCCTTCAGGTGGGTTATTTGACATTTCATCATCCATGAGATCAACCACGCAGGATATCTATTTCTATCTCTATATCTCGTTTCTCGATTCCGGATGACAGTTCGTGGAGTCTCTCCAGGACTTCGATCGCCCTTTCCCTTCTGTCACTCATCTTGAGCGCATCGGCTGCCTTTCGAAGGTAGGCCGTCTCCACGAAGGAGTTTGTCTTCATATCATCGGCGAGCTGAAGATAGGCATCGGAAGCCTTCTCGTAGTCCCTCTCGTTTTCCCAGGCGGTAGCAAGCCCCTCCATCGCTGCATCGTGGAAGAAAGGATATTTCCTCGATCTCCGCAGATAGCTGTCAAACAGCTCGATTGCGTGAGTATTCCTCCCGTCCTCGAGCGCGCATTTTCCTGCGAGGTAAGCCGAGTAGACTCCTTCTTCGTACCCGTTGAATCTCTCGTCAATGATCTTGAACATCTCTTCGGCCGTCTTGATGTCACCGCTCCGGAAAGATGCAAGAGCTTCCGCGAACTGTGTGGAAGCAGAATCCTGAGTCTTTTCCCTGGAATTCATCATCCAGAGAGTTCCGGCGATTATAACGACGACGGCGATCAGACCGATAAAGAACGCGTTCTGGTGCACGTAGACGAATTCCTTCGCACGCAGTACCGCTGTGACGAAATTATCATCCTTTATGTCGTGTTTCGAAAGTCTGTTCTGTGCCAAGTCTAAATACCTCCTTCACTTGTAATAAACATCGGATTGCACTCGATTTCAAGGAAAAACGCCAAAGAGGGAACACCCGGAAATCCCTGAATTGCTTGACATGGGCCCCGGCTCCTGCGAGACTGCCCTCGGGCAGTCCACACCCGGGAGGGCAATGTGATCAGGTTCATCAGACTTGGGCTGATCGCCGGCGCTATTCTGATCACGATACTCGACATCGCGGGGATATCGAGACTGCCGGATACCCCTTACACCGGAATACGCCATAACAACCTGGTTTTCTTCGAATTCGAGAAGGAAAGCCCCAACAATCTGCTTTCTCTGGAGCGTGGCGACGAGATCGTCGGGGTCGATGGCGTTGCTGTAAGAAATATCAACCACTTCCGTTTTCTCACAGAGTCGGTACCCTCGGGAGGACCACAGGTCTATACCGTTGCAAGGGGAGATTCAGTGCTGGAAGTGACCGTTCAGCGGATCCCCCAGCCGGCTGTTCAAATAAACAGGCGGCTCGTGTCCAGCCTGACGGCTTTCACATTCGTATTTCTCGGACTGGTCGTGATCCTGCGAAGACCTGACCAGCTTGGCTTCCTTTTTACGATCAACTGCCTCACTTTTGCCTTTCTTCTGACGATCAGGCCTGTTTTTTCCGTCCCTTTCTTACATCTTGCGGGGGAACTTGCTTACGATTTCCTGATGGTATTCTTTCCCGCCTTCTTCCTTCATTTTTTCCTGATCTTCCCCGGGAAGGAGATAACATCCGGGTCGAGGAGATATCTGATAAGAAAGACCCTGTACATCCCTCCTACCCTTCTTTTTCTCTCACTGTTTGTTGTGGCCATGTTGAGGTACTCTTCAGGGATAGATCGCGGGATCGTCCTTGCGCTTAACGGCGTTACATCTATCTACTGGTTGCTGTATATGCTGGCTAGTGTCTTTGTCTTCGTCAGGACGTATCTTACCTCCGACCAGATCCAGAAGGTCAAGTTCCGGATAGCCACGATCGGACTTGTACTTGGGGTTCTTCCCCTTCTACTTATCATGGTCATGCGGTTCTTCCTGCCGGATGTAGAGATACCTCATGAGCACGCGGCAGTTCTCTTTCTTTGCTTCATATCGGCATCATTTACCCACGCGATCCTGCGACACGATTTATTCGACGTGAGCTTCGTATTCAGAGCGGGGTTGTTCTTTGTGATCGTACCGGCCTTACTAGGCGCTGTACTCTACATCTCCGACAGATTCATGGGAGAGAGTTTTGAACGGATTCTGAATGCACGGTACTATTTCGCTGCCTTCCTGGGCGTAATGCTCGTTATAGCCATCTTTGTCCCTGCGAGGACAAGCCTGCTGGGCATGATAGACAGGATCTTCAATACCAACAGGAAGATCTTCAGGGAGAAGGTAATGGAATTCTCGAGGAACATTCAGTCGCACGGCACAATCGAACAGATGACTGAATTCGTTACCTGTACACTAAGGGATCTGTTTGATGCCAGATACGCCCTTCTGTTTCTCAGTGACGGAGGAAGGAACTTTACCATGGCCGGATGCTGTCCGGACGGTACGGGGGTTTCTCTCACTTCCCTCTCAAAGGATATAGGTCTGATAAAGCTGGCCGGGGAAAAGAAGCTGCCGCTGATGGTCGAATATTACGACCGCATCTGGATCAACAGCAACCTCGACAGGACCTCGAGAGAATTCCTGTCACTGTCGGACGCTTCGGTGATAGTTCCCCTTGTGGAGCAGAGCGAGCTGCTGGGATTCGCTGTTCTCGGGAGAAAATCTTCAGGGAAGCCTTATGGCAGGATCGATGCAGAGATACTGGAGTTTCTCGGGGAGAGAGGCGCGGCCGCTGTCAGGAACAAGCTGCTCTACAAGGATTCAATGGAGAAGGAAAAACTCGAGGAAGAGGTCCATCTGGCCAGTGAGATCCAGCGGCGGCTCCTCCCAGCCGGGCCTCCTGTCATGAAGAATGCCGAGATACTGGGAGCCATGCGGACAAGCAGAGAGGTCGGAGGAGATTTCTATGACTATGTCGACCTTGCTCCCGGAATCACAGGGTTCGCAGTGGCCGATGTCTCCGGCAAGGGTATTCCCGCTTCCCTGTTGATGACAACTCTTCAGGCAGGATTCAGGGCTGAAGCGACGGTGGATAAATCACCAGCCGAAGTGTTGACTGCTCTCAACCGGCTGCTCTATGACAGAAGCGATCTCAGCAGATTCGCTACCTTCTTCTATGCCGTTTACGATGAAGAGACTGGAATCCTCAAGTTCAGTAACGGAGGAGCGTTCCCCCCCATAATCCTTCGTGAGGATGGTAGTATAACCAGGCTTCGGCGTGGCGGTATACTAGTCGGTGTGGATCCCGACTCGAAGTTCAGTGACGGTGTAATAAAACTGAGAAGAGGCGATCTGCTCATCTCATACACGGATGGATTTATCGACCAGGAGAGGAGTTCGGGAGAGTATTTCGGGGAGGAAAGGATCATCGCATTCCTGAAAGCCAACCGGTCGCTCGAGATGAAGGAACTGATGGATAAGCTTTTCAGCGACGTTCTTGCTTTCGGGGATGGGAGTGTGAAGGACGATATGACGGCGGTGATTTTCAGGATCAGATAGAAAGAAACGCGAACAAATTCAAGAAAAATGAGGAGTGGTATCCCACTCCTCATTTTATATTGGGACCAGTCGGACTACCTTGCGTTACGTGTCTTTCCAACTCTACAGAGCCTGAGCAGCAAGATCGCTTCGCTTGATAGGATTGGCTTGGGAGCCGATGAATCACGATCGCGCAGTCCGCTTGCCCCAAACTTTTGTCTGATTATACTGCCGCCAAACAGCATGTCAAGAGAAAAAACAAAATATTATCGTTTTCTAAATACAATGAATACAACCCGATACTGCACTTACCTTACAAATAGGGTTATATTATGATATAATAATGACAAAATGTATCGGGGTAGAATAAACGTTCCCGCCGATACACCCCTATCGACGGGAACATTTATACCTTTCAGGAGCGAGATTCTTTTCAGCGAAGCCACCAGAACAGATCAATTATAAGTAGTATCGGTAGCACCGTGATCACCTCCATGGCAAATTTCTCAATCTCCCGGTGCCGGGCAGTCCGGCAGTAACTGGAACTGCATACGGCGTGCCTTAATGCAAGAAGATATCATGGGGAATCAAAGGAAAGCTTTAGACCCCCCAACCCTTAGTCAGAATAAGAGATAGCCCATATAGGGCATTATACCCAGTCATGCCTACCCCTTGCTCTTGTATACTGCACCGGATAGAATATTACCGGATGGTGGGTGGATATATGCAATGCGCCTTGCAATATAATACGCTCCGCATGACTAACCCTGTGAATAATGTTATATAAGAAAAATAACGAATTATATCGTAGAGCATCCGGTTCATGGCCGGCAAAGGACAGGGGAGCGATCGATTCGCTCCCCTGTATGGATGGCGCCCCCGGCATGACTCGAACATGCGACACCCGGTTTAGGAAACCGGTGCTCTATCCACCTGAGCTACGGGGGCAGAATAATCTCAACGGGTATGTTATGTATAACCGCCTCGAAAGGCAAACGGTTTGTTCGATTTGATCAATAAGTCAGCAGGGAAAAGGACGGACGCCCTCCCAGTTTTTCTTTTCCGCCGAGATCGGACAGCTCGATCACAAAAGTGATCTCCTCGATCACTCCTCCCCTGCTCTCTATCAGTTCGGCGGCAGCTGCAGCTGTTCCGCCTGTTGCCAGCAGGTCGTCGATCAGGAGGATCCTCTCACCTTCGGAAACAGCGTCTTCATGCATCTCCAGGGCCGTATTCCCATATTCGAGGCTGTAGCTTCGCGACACTGTCTTCCATGGCAGTTTGCCTGGCTTTCTCAGGGGAATCATCCCTTTGCCGAGCCTGTATGCCAGTACCGAGGCGAAAAAGAACCCTCTCGCTTCTATGCCTGCTATCTTGTCGATCTTCCTGTCCTGGTATCTCTCCACGAGACTGTCACAGATGCTCTTGAAAGCTGCTGGATCGAGAAGAGCAGGTGTTATGTCCCTGAATAGTATTCCTTTTTCAGGGAAATCGGGTATATCCCGGATCCATTTACTGATATCGGGATTCATCGTCTCTCCTTATTCTTGATTGCCCGGTTTTTCAGAGTCTACCAGGAATTTTAGTTTTTTCAGGGCACGCATCTCGAGCTGCCTCACCCTCTCCCGTGATACATGTATGAGTTTACCTGTTTCGGCAAGGGTTTTCGGAACTCCATCCTCGAAACCGAACCTGACCTTGATAATGAGTTTTTCCCTTTCAGACAGACGGTCAAGCAGTGCAGAGAGTTCCTCATGCTCGATCTGGCTCAGGACGATGGTCTCTGGATCAGAGGGATCGACGGCTTCCAGGTTGGTCGCCAGCTGACTGTATGTGTCGATGGAACTGGAAAGGTCCAGGGCACGGATATTGCGGACAAGTCGTTCGAGCGTCTTGAAACGCTTTTTCGATATGCCCAGCGCTGAAGCCTTTTCTTTCGGGGATCTGTACTTTTGTGAATTCTCTATCGCCATATATTTGCTCATCAACTGAAAGACATGTATAGGGATCCTGATCGTTCTCGAGTAGTTGGATATGGCTCTGACGATCGACTGGCGTATCCACCATGATGAATAAGTGCTAAACCGGAATCCTTTTTCAGGGTCGAATCTGCTGACCGCTTTTATCAGGCCGAGGTTGCCTTCCTCGATAAGGTCCAGAAAAGGAACACCGTAAGATGCATATGATTTGGCGATAGTGATTACAAGTCTGAGGTTGCTTACTATCAGCTTCTTTCTTGCCTCTTCGTTCCCACCCCTGGCCTTTCTGGCAAGGTCTCTCTCTCCCTCCGCTGTAAGGATGGGATATTTGCTGATATCGTTGAAATACTGCCTCTGAATGTCGTCGTCCAGACGCTTTCTGCTCATCTTATCTCCATGTAATCGAGCGGATTCACGGCTTTTCCGGATACTCTCAATTCCAGGTGCAGATGTGAGCCTGTGGCGTTTCCGCTCACTCCGACCTTCCCGATACGCTGCCCTGACTCAACCTGATCCCCCTTGCGTACAGAAGTCTCGGATAGATGCGCGTAGACCGATGAGATCTCTCTGCCATGATCTATGATCACGATCTTCCCGTATCCCTTCTGTCTGCCTGCATACGTGACCCTGCCACCGGCGGCCGCATATACATCATCACCTGTTTCCGCTTCAAAATCAACGCCCTGATGAAATTCCTGCGTTCCGTAGGACGGATGCGCTCTCATCCCGAATGGACTGTTGATCTTCACTCCCCCGGTTCCTCCGAGCGGATTTCTCAGAACTATATCGAGGTGCCCGTAGTCCTGTTCTTCATCCCGCACGGGATCACGTTTTTCGGTTGCCGGTTTTGAAGTACCGCCGCGGTATCTGGGGGACGGTGTGCACGAACCGAGCACAAAACACGAAAGGGCAATGATCGCGATGGTATGATATAAGGAGATTTGACGTGTCATAGTAAATACTGGTCGGGGTGGTCAGATTTGAACTGACGACCTCCTACTCCCGAAGCAGGCGCGCTAACCGAGCTGCGCTACACCCCGACGCCAATCGGTAAAATATCACTTATTGTGTTCCAACACAAACGAATTCGTTTACCCATGTGTCTGTATTCCCCAGAATGATATTAACCCCATGCTGGCCAGTGTCACGATGCATCCCGCTATCATTACACCTAGAAAAATGGCGGGAATGGCGAATTTTCGGGGAACACCGAAGATTATCGCAGCCGCACAACCAGTCCAGGCTCCAGTAACGGGCAGGGGTATCGCCACGAACATGGTCAGTCCCATTGCCTCGAATCGTTCTATTAGCTTCCCCCTTTTCCTCGTCCTGTTAAAAAACCAGGTGAAGAACCGGTCGCCCAGGGAATATTTTCTGAGCCACACCGAAGCCCTCTCCATGAACAACAACAGAGGGATCACCGGAATAAAGTTGCCGATGACGGCAATGACATAGGCCTCTTTCCAGCCGATATTTCCCACCCATATCGCATAAGGTATCGCTCCCCTCAGCTCCGAGATGGGAAGCATCGAGAGGATGAATGTCATCACCCTGGGCGAAAGATTAAGAGCGACAGCGAAAAGGGGGGCCAAATCAGCCAACTCCTTTCAGAAGGGGTACGAATGAGCATCTGGAAAGTTTCTGTTCCTCGAACTCTTCACCCCTCCTACTGTAAAGCACGAGTTGTTCTTCTATATCCTGGACCGGCGCTATGAGACATCCATTTTCTGCGAGTTGCAACAGTAGTTCTCCGGGGCGTTCATTCGAGGCGGCCGATACGATTATTTTGTCGAAGGGGGCGTAATATGGCCATCCGGCTGATCCGTCTCCCGCTTTAAGTCTTATCCTGCCAGTAGGTATTTCAGTCAGGACCGCTTCTGCTGCAGCGCTGAGGGCCTCGATCCTCTCGATCGAACATACTTCCCTTGAAATAAGTGACAGGATGGCAGTCTGGTATCCTGAGCCGGTCCCTACTTCGAGAACACGGTCCGTACTCTTAATACCGAGATGCTGCATCATAGCTGCCTGTATAAAGGGCTGTGAGATCGTCTGGTTATATCCTATAGGGAAAGAACATCCATCATAGGCTCTCGGTCTGACTGCCGGATCGAGGAAAAGATGCCGCGGGACGGTGAGAAAAGCCTCGATGATCCGCTCATCTCTGATGCCGCGGGCAACGAGCTGTTCTTCCACCATACGTCTTCTTGCTATTCCATAATCGGTCATGATCTCCAGTCGAGCTTCCACTGTTCGAGTTCTATGACGTTCTTGTAATCTGTCATGTCTACCTTCAAAGGGGTAACGCTTACATAGTCGTTGCTGACAGCGGTGAAGTCGGATTTCTCGTCCGTATTCCAACCAGGTTCCCCTCCGCCGATCCAGAAGTAATCCTTTCCACGCGGATCTGTCTTCTTCACGATAGAGTCATTGTATACCCTCGAACCGAGCTTGGTGACCCGCAGTCCCTTGAGTTTATCCTCGGGGAGAGAGGGGATGTTGACGTTCCATAGATGCGTGCCGTGCTTCCCTTCCCTATCGAGCATCCTCGAGGCAAGATATCTGGATATCTTTTCTGAGGCTTCAAACGAGTCCGGATCCCACGATGTCAGCGATACCGCAATCGAGTCGATACCGAGGATATTACCTTCGATCGCCGCTGCTACTGTACCCGAGTAAGTCACGTCCTCTCCCATATTCGGACCGTGGTTTATCCCGGACATGACCAGGTCGGGTCTGGAACCGAGGATGGCGTGAACGGCCAGCAGTACGCAGTCGGTCGGAGTGCCTGAAACACTGTATCTGTTTTCAGAGTATTTCTTTATACGCAGGGGCCTGTCGAGAGTGATGGCGTGGCTCGTTGGACTCTGTTCGTTTTCCGGTGCGACAAGGATGATTTTCCCCAGACCGGAAAGTGAACTCTCGAGGGTTTTAAGCCCCGATGCCCTGATTCCGTCATCGTTCGTTATGAGGATCGTTTTTTCCATATGAAAGCGGATACTACCAGAGAAAGCTCCTGAAGACCAGTTTTAGGAATCGCCAGGTGTCCACCAGTGGATTGATCTTGCTCTTTTCATCTCCATAGATCGTGGCGATCGGTACGGAAACGATTACTGCTCCAAGACGAGCGGCCTTGATGAGGATCTCACTCTCCAGGTCAAAGTTTCGGGTCACCAGATGAAGTTGTTTCATCATTGAGAGTCTGACAAGGCGATACCCGGATTGCGTGTCTTCGATCCTGACTCCTGCCCGAAGGCTGATAATTGCTGAAGTGCACCGGTTGGTGAACCTTCTCAGAGCGGGCATCCCTTTTGTGTCGGCCATCCTGTTGCCTATTACGATGTCGGCCTTTTTGTCCCGGAATGCGGTTATAAAAGATGCCATCTCCACCGGATCATGCTGGCCATCGGCGTCGAGCGTGAAAACAGCCTCGATTCCGGGATTTCCGGCCATAAGATCAAAGCCTTTCAGGAGCGTCGCTCCTTTCCCGAGATTGATGGGATTTCTGATAACTTCGGCTCCGGTGTTCTGTGCTTCGGAGACTGTATTGTCCGAGGAGCCGTCATCGATCACGAGTATATTGGAGGCGGGGATCTGACCCGCAACGCCACGAATGACGCCGTCGATATGGCCGGCCTCGTTGAATGCAGGTATCAGTGCGCCGAATTCCTCGTTCAAAGTCGTTCCTCCGCAGATCAGGGTCGGTGGGGATAGTTCTTAATGGAGCTCACCATATGAGCCTGGAGCAACGAGTTGTGATACTGGCAGTAAAAAATGGTCGGGGCGACTGGATTTGAACCAGCGACCACTTGCCCCCCATGCAAGTGCGCTACCGGACTGCGCCACGCCCCGACCAGAAGATAATATATATGATTCTACTCGTTTTACAAGGTTGATTTTACTGCCTGTTAGAGACTGTCGACCAACTCTTTTAACTCGAGGAGGTCCTGTTTCAGGGAAAGCAGCCTCTCTCTCTTCGACGGATCGGCAAACGGGATTGCCAACTGCTTGATCAGCGTATCAGGGTTATTATTCGATTCCCTGAGCTTCTGACGCGCCCCGGCGATCGTATACCCTCTCTCGTAGAGAAGATTCTTGATCGTCATCAGGAACTTGATGTCCCTGACCTTGTAAGTCCGGTTCCCGGCCCTGTTTTTCTTAGGTTTGAGCATCGGAAACTGGGTCTCCCAGTATCTCAGCACGTGTGCTTTGACGCCCAGAAGCTCGCTTACCTCTCCGATCGAGTAGTACAGTTTCTGAACCTTCTTCATACCCTTGAACCCTTCCGTTTCAGCGATACATCTCTTTCTGTGCTTTCCGGACCATGAGGTCCCTGATAGCCTTCTTCGGATCTTTTCCGTAGAAAAGAACACGGTAAACCTGTTCTGCTATCGGCAGTTCGACACCGGCCCTCCGGGATAGTGCCACTGCTGCCTTTGTCGTCTTTACCCCCTCCGCAACCATGACCATACTGTCGAGGATCTGCTGGAGACTCTTGCCGCGCCCGATCTGTTCCCCGACATATCTGTTTCTGCTATGTCTGCTCATACATGTCACGATAAGGTCGCCCACTCCTGCAAGGCCGCTGAGTGTCTCTTCCTTCCCGCCGAGTCTGGATACAAGGCGTTTGATCTCTGCCAGACCACGAGTGAGGAGAGCTGCCTTTGTGTTGTCCCCGAATCCGAGTCCGTCACAGATCCCCGCAGCGATCGCAATCGTATTTTTCAGCGAGACTCCAAGTTCGACGCCTATAAGATCCGTATTGGTGTATACCCTGAAATATTCATTCATGAATATCTGTTGAGTCCTGTCCAGTATTTCGAGATTAGATCCTGCAACCACTACTGAAGTAGGCATTTTTCTGCTGACTTCTTCGGCGTGACTGGGGCCGAGAAGCCCGACTATCCTGCCCTTGGTCTGGGGAAGTTCCTGGTTGAGTACTTCGCTCATCCTGCAAAGCGTCTTTTCCTCGAGACCTTTCGAGGCGTTTATTACAACAAAGGATTTCCTGAATGTAGCGGTGGAACGGACCATGACAGCGACGTTTCTCGCGGTATGGCTAGGAGTAACAAAAAGCACGTGAGAGCGGCCTTCCAGGGCGCTCTCGAGATCCGATGTCACCCTGACGGATCTGGGGATCTTCACACCGGGCAGGTACTTCTCGTTTACTCTCTTTTTCGCGATCATGTCAGCAAGATCGCTGAAGAACTCCCATAGAACGACATCATGTCCGTTGTCATTAAGCAGGAGCGCAAGCGTCGTACCCCAACTCCCCGCTCCCAGGACCGCTATACGCTTTGATGTCTTTTTACTGGCCATAATTGTCAGAATATCCTTTTCTCGGTTCCTTCCCTCAGCCTTCGGATATTAGACCGGTGCTTGTAGATGACGAACAGCGCAGCCACCATTGAGAGGTAAAGGACCGAGACATGGGAGTCGCATGATGTGAACTTATTCATGAGCGCAATAGCCACCGGGAGGCATGACGCGGAGAACATGCTGGCTACTGAGACTATTCTCGAGATCTTCAGGATCAGGATCCAGGTCAGGAGACAAACGAGGATAGCGCAAGGTGCCATCGCCAGGAAGGTGCCCGCAGTGGTTCCGACGCCCTTCCCTCCCGCGAAGCCTACGAACACTGAGTAATTGTGCCCGATGATGACGATAAGAGCTGCGATAAGAACGTACTGGTACCCTTCGAGTCCATACAGTTGGACGAGCTTGACCGCCAGGTACCCTTTGCCGATGTCAGCCAGGAGTACAGGTATGGCAGTCCCCTTCCCGAGGACCCTGAACGTGTTGGCAGCGCCGAGTTTTCCACTGCCGTACTCCCTTAGATCTATGCCTTTTATGAGTTTTCCGGCAATGTAGCTGAAGGGTATTGCGCCCAGGAAATAGCTGACAACGACCAGAATCGCGACTCTCCACGCGGCATCCATCAAGATTCTCCTTTTGACCTCAGCGAGATTCTAACCGCGGTACCTTCGAAGGTAAACATTTTTCTTACCTGGTTATTGAGATAACGTATATAAGAACGAGGGAAATAGGATGCTTTATTTACAAAAAGGGTGAAGGTTGGCGGTTCGACGCCCGTCTGGGTGGCATAGTATACCTTTCCGGCGCCCCCATCATGGAATTTCGGCGGGTTCCTTCTGATGGCTTCCTCGAATAGTTTGTTCAGATCAGAGGTCCCGATCTGTCTGTTTCGCTGCTCATGTATCCTCAGGCAGGCAGGGAGGATCCTCGAAAGTCTCGTACCTGTCACTGCCGAGATCGAGAGGACGGGAGCGTATGAAAGAAACTGCATGTTCTCCCTTATCATTCTCTCGAAATGCTTGAATGTGTCAGTCTGGCGATCAACGAGATCCCATTTGTTCAGAAGGATCAGCGCGCCTTTTTTTGCCTTGTGCGCGTGAGAAGCCATGCGTGTGTCCTGGTTCGAGATCTCGCCGGTAGAGGCATCGAGCATTATGAGGACTATATCGGCGCGATCCACGCTCCTGATGCTCATCATGCTGCTTATGGAGTCGAGCCCCTTATCCGTTCTCGCTCTTCTCTTGACCCCTGCCGTATCAATAAGTACGATTTCGCGGCCATGATGCCTGATCCTGAGATCTATCGTGTCCCTCGTCGTTCCCGGAACCTCTGATACGATGTGTTTGTCCTCGCCTGCAAGGGCATTGATAAGGGAGCTCTTGCCTACATTCGGTCTTCCCGTGATGGCGATCCTCAACTCCTCCGGCAGATCCGGTTCAGTAACACTGTCGGGCAGTCCCTCTGTCACGGCGTCGAGGAGATCCCCCACTCCCCTGCCGTGAAGAGAACTGAGCAGGAATAGCCTGTCGAATCCGAGACGATAGAAACTATTCGCCTCGATCTCATCCTGGGCGCTTTCGACCTTGTTCACCGCGAGAAACATGCGGTTCCTGTGGTCACGGAATTTCAACAAGAGCTTCTCGTCCTCATCAGTCGGCCCCGTGTCTACATCTACCAGGAGGATGATGGAGCGAGCATCTCGAACAGTCCTTTCGATTCTTTCTGTAATACTGCTCTGAAGATGGTCATTGGCGTCAAACCCGAATCCGCCGGTATCGATCACTCTGAACTCCCTGCCGTTCCAGGAAGCGGTTCCTTCCATCGTATCCCGGGTTACACCAGGCGTCTCGTGAGTAATCGCGCGTCTCCCGCCTACGATACGGTTGAACAATGTAGACTTGCCGGAGTTCGTCTTGCCGATTATCGCCACTGTGGGGCGTTTCTTCATCTGACAGACCTCCTGCTTGCCCTCAATACCCTGTCCTCAAGAAAATCCGCGTAAGGGACCACTACCTTCGTGCCGAGTTTCCTGCCGAGCATCGAAGGCCGGGTATCGTCGATCATCTTACCCTCATGATTGACTGTACTCGGGGGCAGTACGATTATTCCCTCCGGTCCGTCGGCTTTTATTACGGCGGCGGTTATATCGGAGCCGGAAAGAAGACCTGATACAGTCACGGAACTGCCGAAGGTCGAATTGCTGACAGGGATGAGTTTGATGAGAAGGTCCGGCAGTTCCTTCTTCACAAGGGGCAGAATATGTTTACGAATGAGCCGGCTGCCGAGCCGTCCAGTGACCAGAGTCATGGTGCCGGATGGAAGATTCCTTCGTTTCTTCAGATGAACGATCCTGTCCCTGATACTGTCGATGAACAGTCTGCTCATCCCGATGCCGTTCGAGAGTTGTTCAAACCCTCCGTACCTTTCAGCTTCCGGGAAGACCCTGTTCGCAAGCAAGTAGAATTCGTCAGACATAAACACGAAATCATGTCCGTCAGTCTTTTTCCGGAATCCGTAGTTCATGTTATCAGCCAGATCAATCATTGATTTCGCTTCAGAGTGCGACACCTTTTTCAGTTTTGTCAGGCCTTTCCGGTGGCCTGTAAGGCCGACTGGTACCACGGCCAGCGTCCGGCAGGCTGGATACAGTTCTATAAGATCCCGGATCGTCCTGGCCAGCACCCTGCCGTCGTTCACTCCGGGAGTTACGACAACCTGAGCATGAATCGAGATTCCGCCTTCAGCAAGTTCCGAGAGGACGGACATGATGTCGTTCTTCATCGGGCGGCCGAATAGTTTCGCCCGTACCTTGGCGTCTGTCGCATGCACAGATACATAGAGCGGCGACAGGTTGTAGTCGAGTATCCTTTTGACCTGCGCCTTCGAGATATCGTTAAGAGTGATATAATTGCCGAAGAGGAAACTGAGTCTGTAATCGTCATCCTTGAAGTAGAGCGTGTCCCTCATCCCGGGGGGCATCTGGTCGACGAAGCAGAAGATACAGCGGGATGAGCAGCTGATGAACCGCATTTCTTCAAAGACGGCCGCGGCTCTTTCCAGGGTCTCGACCCGGATCCTTCTCTTAACTTTTCTGCCGTCCTCTCGCTCCAGTCTGAAGAGCGCCGAGTCGACATCGGACAGGATGTAGTACAGATCGAGCTGGTCATCGACCCTTTTTCCATCTATGGAAGTAATCTTGTCTCCCTTGCGGAAGAACCCTTCCCTGCCGCATATTTCCATGATCTTAACTGGCATCAGTGTATCCAAGAAAACGCGCAACCCGTCTTGCCGTCACAGGTTGCGCGCTCTAAATAAAAGAGCGGGAAACGGGACTCGAACCCGCGACCCTCAGCTTGGGAAGCTGATGCTCTACCAACTGAGCTACTCCCGCATACAATTCCGGTTTCTTCGAAGTTATCAACTGGTGCCCGCGCTGTCAAGGATGTTGAGCACCGTGTCAAAGAGGCCTTCTGCCTCCGCATCCTGCCAGGAGACATCATGTTCCTTCCTGAACCAGGTCATCTGCCGCCTGGCATACTGGGCAGTCAACGTCGCGATCCTTCCGATAGACTCATTCCGAGTCCGCTCTCCCTTCACATATCTGATGGTCTCGGGATATCCGAGTGTCTTAAGACCGGGGCACTGCGTATCGGCTCCTTTATCCAGCAGGGCTGAAACTTCGTCGGGCCAGCCCGCATCAAACATTTCCCGGGTCCTCTCCCCGATGCGTGAGCGCAGGGTTTCCCTCTCCAGATCGAGGCCGATCCTGACGAGACCGGACATGCCGTCGACTCCTTCGTCCTTCTGACGCCTGAAGTGATCGCTCATAGTAGTCCCTGTAAGTATGAACACCTCAAGAGCTCTGGCGATCCTGTACCTGTCGTTCACATGGATCCTCTCCCCACTTTCGGGATCGACCGCACTGAGCTTCGCGTGCAGATCGGCGGCAGATGTATCCTCGATGCTTTTTTCGAATTTCACGCGTTCGGATCGATCGAGGTCGATTTCAAAAAGACCTTGCGTGACTGAGCGGAGATAGAGACCGGATCCTCCGACAAGTATCGGGATCCTGCCGATTGCCCTGATATTGTCCATGGCTTCGCGTGCCAGATCGGCGAACCAGCGGGCATTGCTCTTTTCAGTGATGTCGAGGATATCGATGCAGTGGTGCCTGACCCTTGCCTGTTCGTCGGTATTCGCCTTCGCGGTACCGATATCGAGACCGCGATATATCTGCCTGGAATCTATCGAAACGATTTCCCCGCCGAGTTGTTCAGCCAGTTTCATTCCGAGGGAGCTTTTGCCCACAGCGGTAGGCCCGATAATGACGACGCCGTTCATCTACCTCTCCGTTTTGGGGGTGCGCTGGAATCTTTTTTCGAGTTCCCGCATCTCAACGCGCAGCATGGTGGGTCTTCCATGTGGACAGGTAAAAGGGAATTCAGTGGCAAAAAGCTGATCCGTGAGACTCTCCATCTCCTCCAGGGTAAGCGGTTCGCCGGCCCTGATGGCGGAGTGGCAGGCAAACGATCTGAGAATGGAATCGGTCGCCGGGAGGCCCCGTCCAAGATCAGAAAGGATCGTACGGAGAAGTCTGCCATCGTCCCAGTTCCGGACACCGGCCGGTATTCCCCTTACGATTATCGTCCTCATGCCGAACGGTTCGGCTTCGAAGCCGAGATTCGGCAATGTGTCGGCCACCTTCTCAAAACTGTCGAATTCGTCTGGTGAGAGCTCAAGTGTAGCGGGAAAGAGAAGTGACTGGACGGCAGGCTTCTCTCCATCGACATTCCTTCGTGATCGGTCGTAGAGGATCCTCTCGTGCGCTGCATGCTGATCGATGATGACCATGCCGCCCCTGATCTGGATCATGATGTAACTGTCGTGGAGCTGCCAGTACAGGCCGGTAGAAACCTGTCCCCGCACATTCCCGGAGTCCTTGTCAAAAAGTGGCTGCGGCGATTCCTGGAAGAGCCAGTCCGACCTGTCGGTTTCAGTGTCAGTGTATGAAACAGGTGAGCTGCTTTCTGCTTCAGCGCCGGGAGAATCGTCTCGAGGAAATATTGAATTGTATACTGATTCTACCTTGTCCTGGAAGGAAACGGTTTTTTCCTCGAGAGCTCCTCTTACCGCCGAGGACACTAGCCTGTGGATATCCCTCTCGTTTTCGAATCGAACTTCGGCTTTTGTCGGGTGAACGTTGATGTCAAGCATGGCGGGCGGTACGTCGAGCATAAGTACGACGATCGGAAACCTGTCTCCGGGGATTATCGACTGGTAGGCCTGCCGTACGGCATGACCCAGGAGCCTGTCCTTTACAGCCCTGCCGTTTACAAAGATGTACTGCGAAGAGCGGGTCCCCTTTGTGATCGATGGCATCGAGGTGTATCCACTGGCTTCGATGCTGCCGTCAGTCCTGGAAAATTGCTTTAAATGTGGAAATACAGAAGAACCGAGTACCATCTCGACACGTTCCTCGAGACTTCCGGCGGGAAAGGAGAGCACTTCTCTTCCGTTGCTCCTCACTACGAAGGCCGTCTTCGGCCATGCGAGCGCGAATCCCTGTATTGCTGCGACGATTCTTCTCGTCTCCGAGGCTTCAGATGAGAGAAACTTTTTCCTGGCAGGTAGATTGAAGAAGAGGTCCTCGATGAGGATCTCTGTGCCTACGGTTCTCACGAACGGACCGTCGTTCCGGATCTCTCCGGCAACCCAACGGATCTCGCGCCCGATTTCAGCGCCTTCTTCCATCGACTTGATGGTCATCCTGGAGACTGCATTTATGCTGGCAAGTGCCTCTCCTCTGAATCCCAGAGATCTTATTCTGTAAATATCATCGATGCTCTGTATCTTGCTCGTCGAGTAATTCTCAACCGCCCTGGTCATATCTTCGGCGGCGATCCCTGTTCCATCATCGTCGATCCTGATCGAACGCTTCCCTCCGCCATCTATTTCGAGTACGATCCGGCTCGCGGAGGCATCCAGGGAATTTTCTACGAGCTCCTTTACGACGTTGAAAGGGCGCTCGACAACCTCGCCGGCCGCTATCTTTCCCGATGTCTCGGGAGTGAGTTTCTGAATCCTTGCCACAGTAATACCCTGTTAATAATGCATTTATAGATATATGCACGGATAGTGTGCCCGTTCGAGGGACCCATCCGAAGAACAAAGATAACATAGTATTTCAGGATTAGGCAACGGAGAATGAAGCGGTGGACCGGACTGGGTCAGAACCGGTTCCTGGCTTCAGTAATAAGCTCTGAGGATGTCTCGGAACCGCCCGGATAGACGGCAAATGAGCTTGAAGGATATACCTTCTTTTCTATAAAGAGGTTACGGTTCTTCAGAGCGGTCGTGATGAATTCCAGAAGTCGGCGTTCGAGGTATTCGATCCTGTGATGGCTTTCGAGCGAGATCACGGCGAAGATGTCAGGTTCGATCCAGGAGAAATAGTCGGTCTTACGCACTTGTTTTCTTACACCTATACTCAATTCGTTGATCAGCTCGAGTGTGGAGTTATAATCAGTATTGAGGATCTCTTTCAACCCGTTGATACGGTACAGCGTGACGATGAATCCATGATGATACCTCTCCGCCCGTTCGATCTCCTCGTTCAATCTCTCCAGCAGGATCTTCTGGTTGGACCGGAGAAGATCATCAAAAGAGGCAGCTTTGCTGACGCGCTTATCAAGCCCGCTTTCGAGGTGATTTTCATTTATAACCGTGACAGCGGGAGGGTAGAAACCAACGCATCGGGGAAAAGAGACGAGATTAAGGACCTGCTGGAAAAATTCTGCCAGGGAGTACTGAGTACGGAAGGGCTTCCCGACAAGGACAGCAGGATATATAGTCTGGAGAAACTGAAGGACCGGTTTGATTTCAGGCCGCGCGACCCACAGGATAATATCGCCTATGTGAAATTGAAATATATCGAGCTTGAGGTAAGCAAAAAGAGAAAGATAGCATATACCGACGATGTAAAGGGCTCCGATATATATGACCTGATGGACGATGCGCTGGACAAGGAAAAAACACCGCTGGAAGCTGTAACGGTAAGCAGTGCGAAGTTTCAGATTGTTTTCAAGAAACTGGCTCACGAGAGACAAACCAGAAGAAAAACCGTCGAAATCAGGGTGCCCGACCAGTGTAAACTCAAAGATTCTCCGATTGATATGATCGCCAAGAAATACCTTGAGAAATGGGGTTTTGTGACAGATGAGACGATCGAAGTTGATGACGAACCTGGAGACGATACGTTGGAGAAGAAAACACCATGAATGACCTGGTCAGCCATCTGAAAGAGAGACTGAAGCTTACCGGGTGTGAGATTATCAGCTATGACGAACTGGCGGATTACCCTGCTGAGCAAGTGGAAGAAGCCAAACGGCAAGGCCGGCTCAGGCAGATGGCTGATGCCGACGGTATCCTTTGCGACCAGTGTCCGGAGCCTTGCTGGAAAGATGTTGATATAAGAAAGGACAGGCAAACGGGCAAGCTTGTCGGAACGTATTTCTGCGAGGACGAAGATCATCCCGGTATGATAACGATTGACGTGAAACGATTGGAGTTGTATGAGGTCGTCGCGGCAAAGCCGAAGAAGAAAACGACAAGAAAACCGAAAACGAAGTGTGAAAAAGTGGATTCCTCATTCAGGGTCTGGGATAAGGACGGCAATGCTTGTTTTGTTATCCATAATAAGGCTATCATGTTTTATTACAATAGGGACTTAAAGGAGATCCCGTTTCAGGAAGGTTCACAGGCCCCGCGTGTGTTGCTTGCTTTTTTAGATAGTACAAGATCAGGCGAGGAAATAAAAGGTCTGGCGGGTGCTGAGGGAGCACCGTATCAAACAGTACGAAACATCAACCGAACGATAAACACCCATCTGAGAAAGATGGGCTTTGAGGATATCAATGGAATCGGGTTCATTCACTTGGATGAAGGGACTAACAGGTACGTGCTGACTCCGAGCATTGTGGAATATCCAATTTTTCAAAAAGGACTGGCCCTCCTGGAATGAAATAGACGGTCAAAACAGAAGTGAACATTAGAGGTTTTACCATAGGGTATGGTAAGACCCTTTTTATTTTATCATTTCTTGTATCTGCTTCATTTGCAAGCACTTAACTCAACCATCTCAGTACTTCAAGACCTTCCGAAACAGCAGAAACGCCTTTTACCACAGGTGTAAAAGCTTAGTACGAGAGGCGCGGATGTTCACGGTAGAACATCGACAGGCACTGGAAACAGACGTCTGGCAAGCCTCCCGGAAATTATGGTTTTTATGTGAGGTATTTGGCAATGGTTAAGCAAGATCAAACGAACGGGTCGGCACCGTTGGCGGTGTCGGCGAAAGAACTCGGTGCATTACTCGGAGTATCCCTCCGCCAGGTATGGCGACTAAATTCCACCGGCAAGCTGCCGAAGCCCATCCGCCTGGGCGGGTCAGTGCGTTGGCGTCGCGATGAAATCATTGCATTTGTAGAAGCTGGATGTCCGGACAGGCAGACGTGGGATGCGATGAGGGGAGGTGCGGCATGAGCGAAAGCAAGGGTCTAATAGAGCAGTACCAGGC